>JGI2171J19970_10002476_pt1 | contig 10139 bp, 10 predicted proteins | sample DeeMarSWOR324_28_FD_19970 | JGI IMG/M metagenome (IMG submission 19970) | reverse complement strand
AATCGTGCCGATGCTCTGGTTACCGAGGAACCGGATGAGTAAATTGCTCACGTCCGGATCTGTGGGGGGGCTGGCTGGGTAACCGCCGGCCCTACCCGGAACTTCTTGATCACCCTCTTACGCAAGAATTCATCTTGAAATATTGAAACAAAGGATCCAGATCAAAGGCATCGAATTGTATGATTTCCATATATCCTTTTTTAGTATTGACAAAACAAACAATTTTTGATATTGTCTCAGCAAGTCTAACGGATTTTTTCCTTCCAAAGGAGGTGGTGGATGGAGGAAGACCTTTATCATCTCCTCCGAAGATGCAGGGTTGTTGTCTAAGAATTTTGCTCCTTCTCTCCTTTCAAAGACAGATTTTTCTAAAGGTCCTTTAAAAACAAAAGCTATTAATATTAACTATTAAGATTGAAATCCCAATCAATTTACACAATTGTAGCACTCAAGAGGAGAGCATTCTATGAAGAGTCCAATGACAAAATCCATTAAGACAGTGCTAATAGTGCTTTTTCTATTATTGTTTTCATGTGCTACCCCTGGTCCAGTCCAGCAATATACCCCGGGAAGTGTCATTGACAGGGGTGATTATTCTTTAACCGGCCCACCGGGTGATGGCTGGTCAGTAAAAATAGAAGGAGGAGTTATACAGTTTTATAGAGCTACTACACGTTCGGGAAGCGACCGGATTCTGATCATGGCCGCGCGTAACGACTTTGACGCAAAAAAAGGCCGATACCCCAGCGAAGAAGAAGTTGCCTTTGAATTCATAAACCTTGTCGAGAAATCGCAGAAGGAGAATGCAAAGAAAGGGCACTGCGTGCTGAACGAAATCAAAAAGGGTACCACCGTGGTAGGCGAGAAGAAACTGCATTTCGTCAGTACTAGGACATCGAGTTGGAAGGGAGGACCTGCTCGCAAGGCGGACGTGCTTTATATATTCTTCCCTCCCGATTTTAAGGAAAGGCATGGTTTCTTTAACTTTCAACTGATCCAGGTCAGTAACGCAGAGGAGGCTCTCGAAGAGGTTGATCTCAAATTGATTATGCCGGTTATTGATAGTCTGAAACTAAAAGAAAAAATTGAGGTAGAGCCCAAGGACCCAAAAACATACTTTCAAATGGGACTTGCCCATGTCCAAAAAAGGGATTTTGACCAAGCAATATTATATTTCAATAAGGCGATTGAATTGGATCCCAAAAACCCCATAGCCTATAACAACCGGGGGGGAGTTTATATGGCCAAGGGCCAGTATGATCGGGCAATCTCTGACTGGACTAAAGCTCTTGAGATAGATCCAAAGTATGCTTCGGCCTATTACAATCTTGGATATGCCAATTGTATAAAGGGACAATATGATGAGGCAATCTTATATCTAAATAAGGCCCTTGAAATAGACCCAAGACATTATGGTGCCTATAATGAGAGAGGGATTGCTCATGCTGAAAAAGGGGAATATGACCAGGCAATCTCTGATTATGATAAGGCTATTGAAATAAATCCAAAGTATACCAAAGCTTATTATAATCGCGGACGGGCTTATTATTTAAAAAAAGAATATGATAAATCTTGGAATGACATTAACAAATTAAAAGAATTAGGTTACAAAATTCCGCCAGAATTTCTCAATCAACTGCGCAAAGCTTCGGGAAGAGAAAAGTGAAGTGAAGATTTCTTACAGTAATCATTATCTATCACTACCTGAGAATTTTCTTAAATATCCCTTATTTTCTCACGATTTTAAAAACTGATTAGATTTATGGGTGGAAGTATTTTGGCCGGTAAGGGATTAGGTGGGGATCATACGTGCAATCATGATGGTTCTGCTCTGGAATCCAGGGCGAGCGATAACTAACTGAACTATGGATTTCCCATCAGTCCTGACCTGGTGCATGTTTCTACCGCAATTCAACACCTTTTGATGACCCTTCTCACGCAAGGGGAGGATTTTTCTGAGAAACCGGGGAAATTTGATGGCAAAACTGCTACCATTTTGCCACCATAAGATCTCAAAACAGGGTGAAAAACCGAGTATCAAGGGAGAAACTAAATTCCTTATTCCCCTAATGATTCCGAAATATTACGAAAAACCATGAAACACCATGAAAGTGCCCCGTCACACTGCAAAACCGTTATTCACCGGTTCAAATCCGGTCGCCGCCTCCAGTGATTTCAAGGGGTTAGGCAATTTGGCCTAATCCCTTTTCTTTTGGCCGACCTTCAATTCGATTGAATCAAAGATCTGCTTCTCAAGAACTCCTTTTGAATGGCACGTATGCCATGTTCCCGTCATATAGTCCTCGTATGCCTCAATGTGCGCCGTGATCTTAACTTTTGTGACATCTTTCCCATTTGGCCTTACAAAAAGGCTAAGGGTATATCTTCCCGCCGACCACGTTCCGAGAAATACCGAGGGCTTTTTGGCCACCCGATTGATTTCTTTCGGTGCGGCCCAACCGCCTGTGAATCTCAGGGATCTCGTAGTAATCAACCCGCTGCCCTTATCCATTGATTCGATGGGCAATGCCATTTCCGCAAGAGTGGAGACTGTGGCTGTCCAAACCCTATCAAAAGGAGCCTGCATTATTTGGGTAGCTTCGATTACGGGTTTAACTGGTTGCTTCGTAGCACAGCTTGCCAGAATAACGAGCAAGAATACAGTGATCTTTTTCATTCCCCCTGTCCTCCCTGTTAATAAGACCTAACGTGGTTTTCTTGCTCAGAAAAATGCATCCCGAATTGAGTGGTGGCCCCGTCGCTACGAAGCAAACCTGTCGATCACAAAGAGTAGGGCTGCAATTCCGATGGCAACGGGGATGATTACGGCCCAGTGATTCTTCTTCAGCAACTGTGGCCATGTGAGCTCGCCAAAATACCCCTTGTTCAAAATGTTCCTCTCCAATTTTGGGTACATCTCCGAAAATATCCCCGCGCCGATGAGCATTCCTACAATTCCCCCGAACAGCGCATCAAGGGATCCTTGGCCGACCGCGCCGACCATGGTGCCCGGGCAGTAACCCAGAATACCGAATCCCACGCCGAAGATGAGGCCGCCAATGACAGTGGAGCCGATGGATCCAGACTTCGGATGGAGTTGCGCCATGCCCAGGCCCCGGAAGAGGTGCACCCCTATCTTTCCGACCACCACCGCTGAAAGCATGATCTTGACAACGGTAAAATCGGTAAGGAGCAGCTGCCCGATGATTATATCGTACTGAGTAGCCCCTCCTTTTTGCAGCAGAAACCCAAAAACGATTCCCATGAGGAGCCCGAAGAGTAACTGCATCCCCTGTCTTTCATGAAGTGTCTTGAGCATTTCCCGCATCTCCCCCATCAAGACAACACGTTATACATGAGCATGGCCGTGGCAACCCCGCCAATGAAAAAGCATATGACTGCAAGCCAGCTGCTGACGGCGAGCTGGAGGGTTCCGCTGATTCCATGGCCACTTGTGCATCCCCCTGCCCAGCGTGCGCCGATCCCCATTATTGTTCCGCCAATGAGCGCGACGATCCACCGGGTAAAAGGGGTATTGCCGAAGGTCTCCGCCCATTTTGTCGGAACCCATTGGCCCTGGAACTGTCCCGAAAGCTCGGCTGACAAGAACGCCCCAATGAATACGCCGACCACGAGCATCCATTCCCAGTCCACAGAAGGGGCAAACTTCTTATAGTACGGTTTTGCCTCCGTCCTTGCCCCGCGGAATAACCTCTCGATCATTCCGCTCGTGCGGGAAAAGGCAGTTGAGCATCCAATTGCCTTATCAGATAGGAGAAACGTCACCCAACTGAGGAGTCCGATTCCGAAGCCCACTACATAGGGGGACCATCGCTCCATGATGAGCCATTCCATATTCTTTTCCTCCTCTGGACGGATAATAGGGATTTAAGCCGAGCTTTTCCCTTCATCTATTGTTCGGTTGTCTTTCCGAGGAAGTGGGGCCCGTGAGGTGTAACACACATGGGACACTCAGGGCCGTAGCCGGCTGCGCTGTAACCGGTCATTCCACCCGCTGTGTTGAAGACATCCTTGAATCCATGCTGTTTCAGGATGCTGGCACCGAGGCTCGATCGGTGCCCAGTGCTGCATACGAGCGCGGTTGGAACATCCGGATCGAGCTCCTTGTATCGTGTCCTCAGTTCGGGCGCCGGAATGTTGATAGCCCCTTGTATGTGAAATCCCCCGTATTCACGCGGCGCTCGCACATCCACCATCACCATTTTACCTTCCCCGGTGCTCATCGTATGGAGTTCCTCTACGGATATCTGTTTGACGTGGCCGGTGGGAAGGCCGCCCGTTGCCCATGCGAACATGCCGCCGCCGAGGTAACCCACGACCCGATCAAGTCCCACACGCCTTAGCCAAATGGCAGCTTCTTCGGGTTCCGCACCGTGGCCCGTTACCAAGAGGATGCCCGAATCAGGCGGGAGAACCCATCCCGCGAATGTGGCGAAATTTCCTCCGAAATCAATATGATAAGCCCCCGGAATATGCTGGCCGCCGAAGGAATCATAGCTGCGCACATCGAGCACAAGGGTATTCTTGCCTTTTGCCCTCTCGTTGAAGGTTTTGGAATCCAACTCTTCCAGAAGCGGAAGATTCCGCGCCAGAGCGGGCCCCTTTGCGTTGATGGCGCTACAGCGGCCGAAATGATCCGGTGCCGGCGGCATGTTCGTTGTTAGGGACTTGATAAAATCCTCTCGGCCCTTAATCTGCAGGGCACCGTTATACTTCTTCTCATAGCCGATGGTGCTCGTCCTCTTCGCGCCCATGGCTCTGCCGCAAAGGGATCCGGCCCCATGGGCAGGATATACTTCACAGAAATCGGGGAGCTTCAGAAGCTTCTCGTGCAAGCTGTCGAACAGGCTCAACGCCAGCTCCCTGGCCATTCCCGGGAACAAGTCAGGGCGTCCCACATCGCCGACAAAGAGGGTATCACCACAGAAAACGGCTACCGGCTCATTCCCCCGTGCTTTGTCGGTTACGACATAGGAAATATGCTCAGGGGTATGTCCCGGGGTTTCCAATACGCTCAATGCCATATCCTCAATCTCGAAGTTGTCACCCTCCGAAAGCGCCACATGATCAAATGCACATTTTCCGGCCTTTGGCGCGTAAATTTTAGCTCCCGTCTTTTCGGCGAGGTCGAGATGCCCGGAAATGAAGTCGGCGTGCAGGTGGGTTTCCAGGATATGGGTAATGGTCATCCCCAATGACTTGGCCGTATCCAGGTAGATCTGTACGTCACGCTGTGGATCAACTATTGCACAGGTCTTCGTGCCGCCGAGCACGTAAGAGCTGTGAGCAAGACCCTTTACGAAGAATTGTTGTACTATCATGGCCATCCTCTCCTTGAGAGTTCTCAGCCCAGTCAGCCATCATCGATTGAACAGACAGAGATCTCTGAAAAACTCGCTCTTCGCCGCACAATGGTCTGTTGCCCAAATTCCCCTTCGCTCCCGAAATGAACTACGATCTCCGGAAAAGTCGCTCCTCGTTGCTCAAACATATTTTTTCGACGATTCCAGCGACTACGCGATCTTCCATCCAGAACTGGGTTTGCAGCCGGTCGGGTCACCGAGGAGGGTTGTCGAAAAAATTTACATTCGCGCTCAGAGCTCCTTTTCCGAATTCCCAGGCATTTGAATTTCGCTCAGGGACAAAGGTTTTCTTCCAGAAAGCAATCAAACTCGACGAAAGAATCTTTGATTCGCGCTCAGAGCTCGTTTTTCTGATTTTTTCAGAGATTTCAAATAGATGAATCCCCCACCGGCATGGCAACACGTGGGAAACGTATCAACTCCAATGCCACATGAATTACTATATTCCATGGGTAGAAGGAAATTCAAGAAAGAAGGGTCCCCAGATTTATAGTTGAAAGCACCTGGGGGCCATGTTGAAAAGGTTTACTTCGGCTTCCAGACTTTCCACACCTTGCCCACGAGATCGGGTCCGGGTTTCAGCGTGGGTTGCCCAGGTTGCCAGGCTGCAGGAGTTGCCTCCTTCCCCTTGGATGCCCTTACCAGTTGAAATGCCTGAACCTGCCTGAAGAGCTCTGCCTCATTGCGGCCGACGGGTGGAGTCAAAATCTCGATGGCCTGTATCACCCCATCGGGGTCTATGAGGAAACGGCCTCGGTTTTCCACCCCTGCATCCTCATCGTAAACCCCGTATACCTTTCCGACCTTACCTCCTGCATCCGAGATCATGGGAAAGGGAACCCCGCCCTCAACCATCTTGGAAAGTTCTTCTTCCTGCCAGATTTTATGGATAAACATGCTGTCCACGCTCACGGAGAGAACTTCCACATCCAGATTCTTGAGCTCCTTGTATTTAGCAGCAACTGCCGCCAACTCCGTTGGTCAGACGAAGGTGAAATCCCCCGGGTAGAAACAGAGAGCCACCCATTTACCGAGATAGTCTGACAGTTTAATCTTCTTGAATTTTCCCTCGTGGAACGCCGGTGCTTCGAAATCGGGAGCCTTCTTGCCCACACTTACCATCGGTTTTCTCACCTCCTCCATCGGTTTGGCTTCACCTTCCGCGGTGACCTCCTCGGGCTTCGTTCCCACAGGACCTCCCGTAGGCCTCGCACAACCCAAGTCCAATTCTTCATCCCCCATACATTTCTCCCCTTTCCATAAAGGCCTCTACGGCCTGGATTTGCCGAAATTGCCAAACACGCTCTCCTTCGGTTCTATTCTTCCTTCTGCCGCATTTACATCGCCTGATCTTTCATCAATGCCGAGCTTCATATCCGTCCAATCTCAGTCGGACCCAATTTCCACCCGCGGGGCAAAAGCGTGATATATAGTACCATGTCCGCAGGGAAAATCACATTCCGCCCGTTTCATAAATTCGCACCTCCATTTCTTACTGCAGAGCTTTATGATATCAACGGCGGCGGCTTTTCGGTGTGAATAATCCAGCCAGCAAGACGGCCAGGATTCCTGTTAGGAAAATTGCATCGAAGGTCCCGGCTCCCCCAATGGAGGCAATGGGGGCGCCGAGCCTTTGGATCTCGCCAAGATTCAGGAGATCTGCGCCAATTAAGGTCCCTAGGCTTCCAGCGATGTAGGCAAGGGGAGGGGCAAACCTCCGAGAAAGTATGAGGCCTACACCAGCAGCCGCTAAAGGGGGAATAAAAATCGGTACGGCAATTCCAACCCCTTTGACGGGATAGGCCGTCATGTGGACGATAACCGTCACGGTGGCTACCCCTATGAGACCTCTGCCGTACAGCCGGTTCTTCACCAGGAGGTAGAGGGAGAGAAGGGTGGGGATGATAGCCCCCCCGAGGTTAAGGGCGATGACCGTCCGCGTCCACCCTTCAACCATGGGGATGACGTATCGCATGCCGAAGAAGGTGATTTCCCGGCCTGAGAGCACCTGGCCTGCGGGCAGTGCCGCGACAGGGATATTTACGTAGCTCCCCAGGAGTGAGAAGAGTAACAAGGCGAAGATGTACCGATGGCTGATCCCCATTCGCTTGTAGGCGTATTCGATGATGCGGATCTCGATCAGGATAACCAGGAGGGCGAAGAGGAACAGGAGAGCGAGGAAAAAAGGCAATGCGAGGGGCAAATAGTGGATGTTCGAAAGGGGCATCGGTCCTCCAGTGCTTAAAATGGTGAATACAAGGCAACGGAAAGGAATTTCCGTCCGAAAAAACCACTCTTAAAAGGGTTCACTCAGTGCCTTCCACCTTGGAGCGGATATACTTCCAGATCTGCTCAGGCATTTCCTCCCTGCTAATCCGCTGGAGCTCTTTGGAAACCGAAAGAACCTGGGTCAAAGTGCTTGCGGATTCTCCCTGCCGGTGAAGTTCTTCAATACTGTCCGCAAATTCCTCCTGGATTTTGTCGAGCATTTCAGAGGAGTTCTCCTCCCAGACGGAAAGGTACTTCACGAGGAGATTCCCTGCCAGACCTGCGGCAACTCCCTGGAGGACGGTCAACTCCCAGAGATATGTATCCTTCCCGGGATAGGAATATACCCAGATGGGAACATTTCCGAGAATGAGCTCAGCCAATTGTTGAGCCGGCATAGTCAAAAGCTCTTCCTGGGCCGACCTTTTCCTCTCTTCGGTGACCTTTTCCTTGCGAACAGGGTCTGCGTGGTGAACCATGGAGGGTGAAATTGGAAATTCAATGTGAAACCGAACGATATTCTCCTCCATTTTCTGCCAGGCGTGTTCTTGGGCCTTTCTCCGTAAAAACGTTAAGAGATTGCATTCCGCAAGCTCGTGAATAGATTCCTCCTGAGAGCAAGTCTCCTCGTGGGCTGCCTCCATCTGCATCAATTCGTGCAGGGATACAAGCTCTTCGCGGGTGAGTCCGGTTCCAAATTCACGGTGATGTCGAATGATATCCTCGAAGAGCGCCTCCTGTGCCCTGTTTCGTTCTTCAATAAAGTGCCGGTGCTTAATCTCCTCCTCTGATATCCTGCTTTCCCCATACGGTGATCGTGGTTTTATCATCTCAAGTTTTTTGCGAACGGTCTCCATGCTCGATTCCAGTTCCTTATCAATGGAACGGAACTCCTCGGTTTCGACCTTGCCGGGATCGAGGAGTTTTCCGATGTGATGGCCGAAAAAGGAGGCAGGCGTTCGTGTGCCACCCTTCCCGGGAGGTTTCCGTTTCTCAGGTGAGGGCGTAATGTATATATAGGGGCGGTCATCAATTTGGGTAATACGTTGATTAAAGTGTTGTTTTTTCTCCTTCTCCTCCATTTGCCTCTCCCATAAAGCATTCTAAGAAAGTAGCCGCATTATGGCCGGGTTCAAACCCTTTAGTTGCGAATCCCCTTCATTTTGAAAATTGTATAAATGCGCATTCTAAGGCCGATAATATTTGAGCGCTTCCGGCACCCATTCCTTGATCTGGGCGATCCGTTTTTCATCGGTTGGGTGGGTCGAGAGAAAGGCGGGAGGTTTTGTGCCTCCAGCCTTTGCCATCCGCTCCCAAAAACCGATCGCCTCCCGGGGATCGTATCCAGCCTTGGCCATCAGGATGAGCCCGATATGATCGGCCTCTGACTCCTGGAGCCTGCTATAGGGGAGGAGAACTCCCACGGTGGTCACTACCCCATAGCCTATGTTAATTGCCGTTACCGCCGCCGGGCTCTGATCCTTGACTGCTGTGTTGAGCGCGGCCTCGCCCAACTGGGCCAGGAGCACCTGGCTCATTCTTTCACCCCCGTGGCGGGCAAGGGCATGGGCAACCTCATGGCTAATGACCGTGGCGAGGCCCGCCTCATTCTGGGTGTATTTCAAGATACCCGTATAGACGGCGATTTTCCCCCCTGGTAGGGCGAAGGCATTGGGCGTTTTTTCGTCCTCAATTACATTGAATTCCCACTGATAATCCTTTGCAATGGGGTAATCCCGGCTGGTCACCCGGGCAACATTTCCCCCTATCCGCCTAACCATTTCTCCCATCTTTTGGTCTTGAGAGAGTTTGGACTTGCTCAAAATCTCCCGATAGGATTTGACTCCCAGTGCCAGCTCCTGGGATTCCGGTATGAGTATGAGCTCCTTCCTCCCGGTCTCCGGAACCGTGGCACAGCCAACGAAGAGAGAGAGCAGCAATGTTGCCAAAAGCCAAAGCTTGCTGCCCTTTCGAGCTGGTCTTTTCATAGTTGATCTTCTTCCTTAGTCGGTCGCTTTTTTTGCCGGCGAGGGCTGAAAGCTTGTGAGGAAAGCCGATCCCCTGATGGCAGACGAGCCAGTAATTACCCAGTAATGAGACAAACCGAGGAATTGAACAACAGAAAGATGGTCTGCGGCACGTCTCAACTCACGGGGAAAGGACCCCTGACGGCGAAGCTTGTCTCCCTGGCGTCATTCGGGATGGAAGTGTGATTTTTCAGGTTCTCCCTTTTCGGCTCCCCATTGTCTATAGGAAAAATACTATCATTAAACCATTATCCAAGCAATCACCGTAATTAGAGTGAAAAATGAGGTTCTCAAATTGATAAATCCATCGATATCATCAGCCCGTAGATTTTCTGAGAATAACTTTTATTCTCTAACAATTTCGGAAATCTGAGCGGCATGGATGGGAAGGACTAGAGAGATGAACAGGTGAAAGAACCTAATCTCCGGAGGTTCCATCATTACTCCAGGTGGATTTTCC
>JGI2171J19970_10002472_pt1 | contig 10146 bp, 10 predicted proteins | sample DeeMarSWOR324_28_FD_19970 | JGI IMG/M metagenome (IMG submission 19970) | reverse complement strand
TGATAAGATGTCATACTCTAACAAAGGTGAGCTATCAATTAACTTAGACGCAACTTTATCATCTATATTTGCCGAGCCTAAAGGAGTTTTCCATACACCTTCTCTCATCGCCCCGAACCTTGAACCAAAAACACGATGATTTGGACCGAGTATGATGTAGTTACATTTTGGGATTCTTGAGTAAGACCATGCAGCTACAGGGCCAGAATAAGTATAACCTGCGTGAGGAACTACTGTGGCGATGAATTTTTCTTCTTTGATTTTTTTAGGGCCTAATTTATGATCGAAACAACTTTTAATCTGTTTTTTAAGCATTTCTGAATTAAGGTTATAGAACATTCCTGCTACTGCAGGTGGTCTTATTATCATTTTTTCTTCACCTTATCGTAGATCCAGACTATGGAACAGGAAAGAAGATACCAATAAATTATGTTTGAAGATATTTGTAGAGGATAATTTAATAAGAAAAATATAAAACTTGGTCTAACTGACCAATCACCTTCAAGTGTAACATTATCAGTACATTGCCAAGGAATTGGTTCTGGAATAACTGGTCTAGAACATTTTAAATTAGATCCAAACGGAAGCAAGAATATATTTGTCTTTAATGTCACTCCACCTACAATTGCCATTTCCCATGGATAATATTCAATTATCCCAAAAAAGTAAGTTAAGATCGCTATAAAAATGAATATTACAATCTTTCTCCAGTCTAGCTTCAAGAATTGTTCCCAATTCATACTAAACTCTCTTTCTCAAAATATTTTCTCAAGAATATCCCAAAATTCTTATCTTTTTTAATCAAATTCATGATATTGTCATTCTCACAAACCACATCAAACTTCTTTGCAATTTTATCAGCTATGTGATTTGGAACTCCCCTTTCTTTCAAGACCTTTTCTTTCTCAGTTAAACTATCGACCAATTTTTCTCTTGCTGTCGTAAACCCTCTCTCAACTTCCACGCACCAAAAATTATTCTCAACGAAAGGTCCGTTTAAAGACTCTTTATACTTTTTAATAAACCTTTCCGAGTCATCCAAATCAAAAACTAATGGACCAATTTTTTTATTCACATAAGGCAACTTTGAAATCTCCATCTCTAACAATATCGCTGCCAGATCCTTTTCATTAGTGTAAATATCTTTTCTCAAAACAACAAACTCATCTTCTTTTAGCATACCTTCCAATCTTTCTGCAAATCTTCTCAGTTGAGGCCACAAAATATCAGGAACGACTTTCGGTGGTTTAAAAACAACTAAAAGTAACTCAGTCCTTCTTTTCATCTGTGCCAGAATCAAATCATTTTCAGTTATTGGTTCACGCTTCTTCTCAAAGAATGCTTCTTTGGATGGTTTCTTCAAGAATTCTCCCGCCTTTTTTTTGAGTGTGAAAAAACTCTTAGCAGAAATTGCTGCTGCAGCATTTCTAGTTTTATCAGTGGGGTCGATTATAATTAGAACTTGTCTTTTGAATCCTCCTTTCAGGTAATGATAATCTTCTTTTCTATAAAATTTCTCAGGATCAATAACTTCTTTGGATTTCCATTTAACAGCATTTTTTAGAACGTTGATAAATCCACCGTAATGCATGACAAGGAGCTCACAAACATAACCCGAAAACCCTTCTGTTTTAGCATCTGCTCCATAAATCTTGTTTGCACCACAAAATTGTTTTAATAATCTAACATCATCGGACAATTTTCTCGGGAAATTTTTATTCAAGTATTCAACGTGGAATGGAGTTCTGTCAACAGCAGATTTAATTTTTTCTCCCGGTTCCTTTTTATAACAAGGGACTATATCTATTTCAGTATCAAACGCTTTGCCTCTAACATAAGGATGTTGAGCATATTCTATTACCCACTCGCCTTTGAGTTTTTTTATTATACTCTTTCCAATTTTCAAACCAACTCTCTCTAATTTCTTTAAACTCAAAGTTTTGGGAAATATTATAAAAACATCAAATTCTTTTTTTGTCGGCAACCAAGTATCTCTTGTCAAAGAACCAGCCAATATCGGTCTTGCTTCGTATTTTTTCGCCTCATTATTAGCTAAATCTAAAACCTTCTTGCTCAAGAACCCTAATCTATTTTTTTCTATCGAGTTAGGTCTAATATCATCCAAAACTCTATTCAAGACTTTTACATAATTTTTGAACATATGTTATATTTTCTATTTGAATTATAAAACTTTCGAAAGATAAGGACCGTCTGTTTTGTAGCCAAATTTTTTATAGTATGGCTTAACACCAGCACCACTGATAACGATAATTTTTTTCATGTCAAACTCATTCTTAGCGATTTCTTCCGCTTTCTTAAGTAGCTTTTTTCCAAAGCCTTTATGTTGCCATGCTCTTGCTAGACTAGAGCCTATTGGTACAGCTTGGCCATAGACATGCAATTCTCTGATTAGAGCAGTTTTTCCATCAATTTCTGATCTAAAAGGTTTGAAAGGAATTCTGAGTCTTAAAAAACCAATTAAAACGTCATTTTTTTCATTTTCAAAACTCAAGAAAATTTCTTTTCCGTTAGAAGCATCATAGTCTAATCTGCAAAGTTTAACATAGTCAATATCGGGTGTTATTCCTTTTTCGATCCTATGTCCAACTTCTCTGTATCTTATCTCTCTAATTCTAATTCCTTTTTTTTCACACTCCTTTTCAATCAATTCCCTTAAGTTACTTTTTTTAATTCCAGCAGAAACTTTATTACTTGGAATATCACGTTGAACTCTAATAACTCGACAATACTTTGGAACGTATTTCATCGATTCTGAAATGAGTTTAATCCCTTCTTTTGTCGGCAGAGGTTGATACTTTTTTTCTTTCCATAAATCATACAATTCAGTTCCTTTAATAACGAGAACTGGGTAAATTTTCAGCGAATCCGGTTTAAATCTAGGATCATTAAAAAGAATTTTAAACTGCTCTAAATCTTTCTTTAAATTAACAAAAAGACCCGGCATCACATGGTATGTACATTTCAACCCAGAATCCTTTGCTAGTTGTGTAGCTTTTATCGCATCTTTAACAGTATGTCCGCGTCTCACTTTTTTCAAAACTTCTGGATAAACCGATTGTAAACCTATTTCTACCCTCGTCGTACCTAATTCCAACATTTGATTGATATGTTCTTCAAAACAATAATCCGCTCTTGTTTCAATCGTCAGGCCAGTGCATCTGTGTCTGGCATTTTCATTTATTGTTTGAGCGGCTTCTAAACCCTCACTTTCCTTTCTGTTAAGAGCATTGAATATTCTCTTAACAAACCAATCCTGGTAACTTTTATCCAGAGCTAGAAAAGTACCGCCTAAAATTATAATCTCTATTTTATCCGAGGGATGACCTGTTAAAACATACTGGTTTAATCTATCCTTTGTTTGACGAAACGGATCATAATTATTTCTTATTCCTCTTTGTACTGCTGGCTCAAGTCCAGTATAGCTTTGAGGAGCGTTGACCCCCTTAGGACAATAAATACAGGTTCCAGGGCATTGAGCAGGTTTTGCCACAACAGTAATAACCGAAACTCCTGAAATCGTTCTAGACGGTTTTGTTCTTAGAAAGTTTTCAAGTTTCTCTCTCTCATCTTTTTTACAAAAACTTAGGATTTCTACTTTTGTAGGCATTTCTTTTAAATTATTTTTTTTACACTGTTTTTTGATAATTTTATCGACTTTTTTATAGTCTAAACTCTCACTTCTCATCAAAATCTCGATTATTTCCCTGCAAATTATGCCCTTTTTCATAGTTTCACTCTTACTTATACGATTTACTATAGAAATCTTTAAATATAGATTTTCTATCAGATAGTAGTAACATTAATATACTACTAAGGAGTAATAATGTGATAGTATGAATGGACGTGAAATGCACCGTTTAAGGTTTTACCAAGAAGAATTATTCGATACAAAGAATAAATTGTTTAGGGCAAAAAGTGTGAAACAACTAAAATTCTTGCAGAACAGAATAGTGTTCTTGCAAGAAAAGATTGAAGAGATTCAAAATATCGATAACGGCGGAAAATAGATCAACTAAAACTCACTTTATACCTTTTAATAATTCACACACTTTGCATACTTCTTGACTACTCGGTTCTCCACATTTTTTACAACTACCAATTTTTCCAACCTTAAATTTTGTCCTAACAAAAGGCATGATTTTAAGTGCACTTTCATAAAGACTGTATTTTATGCCCGGAGAAGTTTCTTCTAAATTATTTAAAAAATTTCTTGCCCCCCCACGCAATGGGTTATCTACAGAATAACTGCAACTTTTTGGGTGGAATGGGATATTGTTTAATTTTGCATACAACTCTGATTCATTCTCAGGGATTGTTATCAAAGGTTTTATTCTTGGAACGAACATTTTATATCTCGTGAGCAGAGGCATCGGTCCACCTCTAACCAATCTCAATAAATCCCCCTTTAAAACGTTCATTAAGATACTCTGACATTCATCATCCAAGTTGTGTCCAGTAGCAAGCTTCGTCGCCTTTAATTCTCTCGCTTTTTTGTTCAGCAAGTATCTTCTTAATAGACCACAACTACCACAGTAACCAGATTTCATTTTTTTTGATAGTTTGTCGACTGTGAAACCAAACTCTTTCTTAAACATAAAGATGTACTGTTTTACTCCGATTTTTTTACAGAAAATCTCACTTTTTTTCACACTTTTATCCCTGTATCCTTTTATTCCCTCGTCTAAAGTTATTGCGAACAATTTTATCTTAGGATTATTCTTGAAGATTTTATTCAATAAAAACAAAACATTGGTTGAATCCTTACCACCAGAAACAGTCACAGCAATTCTATCACCATTTTCTACCAGTTTGTTAACTCTTATAATTCTCTTTACTCTTTTCTCGATGTTTTTGATGAAATGATTTTTACAGTAATGATGCCCTTCATTCCTTCGAAAATACACTGATTCGTTACGACAGAAAGAACACTTCATAAAACCAACGAAGTTTTATCTTTTCGGTAATTTCTTTAAACCTTTCCACCAACCCAATGAATCAGACTTTTTTATCAGTTTGAAGATTCTTTTGGCAGATTTTGTTTTTAGGTATTTACCAACATTATCAATCCAGTTCTCGGTTTTTTTGTATCCAATGTCAAGATACTCCTTTGCTTGTATAGCACATTCCAAATAATCTGCATCTTTAGCAACCAAAGCTTCTTTTGTTTTTAACCCTTCAAATTCTTGGTGTAACGCCAATAATTCATCTTTAATATTTTTTGGAAGATTCCTAACCTGATCTTTTAAAGCCTGTCTTTCAGCAGGTTTTATGTCTATGTATCTTACCGCGACTTTACCTTGATCATTTACTCTAGCTTCTGGGAAGTCATGTGATAGGATCATTAGAACAACTTTTTCAGAATTAACACCTTCTAGTTTCGAAAGTATGTAACCAAGAAAACAAGCCCTTGCAGTATGTTCGGCAACACTTTCTGGTTCTTTTATTCCTGCATCCCACCATCCACTTCTTTTAGTTCTTTTTAGTTGACCGAATTCGAAGATTAGGTTTAAGACATCTTTCATGTTGAGCACCAGATATTACCTCTTTTATCATCCCACATTTTAAAGTTTTTAAATCCCACTTCTTTTAATTCTTCTTTCAATTCTTTCTTTGTGTATAGATGATGAAATCTTTTATAGATTTTACCATGGTAATTCCAGTCAACGTATACATCACTGGAGAATAAATGTCTTAACACGACCCAGAATAATTTTTTATCCCACTTGTACCAGCAACTCATGATAATCTTTTTGCCTACTCCCTTGATTTCACCGAGAGCTTCCAATCTTTCCCCCTTTGTTTTCACGTGAGTTAAAGTCCTGACAAAAATTACTGTAGGAAATACTTTTGGTTTGAAGGGGAGATTCGTCACACTCGCCACGACAAAGTTAGCATTAAATCCCCTTCTTTTTAATAATTTTTTTGCTTCTCTAATCATACTTCTCGAAAAATCCAGTTCAACACATTTCAAATTCTTTTCAAGAAAAGGTAGACTGTTACGACCATTACCACAGCCAACATCAAGAATTAGTCCAGAGTTTATCTTTTTTGAAAATTTAATAACTTCTTTCTCAGGTTTAACTCTCAAGTTTGTCCAAGAATCTGCTATAGTATCCCAAACTTCTCTCTCACCCATCATCAAACCACAGAATAGCCCCGGCAGGATTCGAACCTGCGTCTGCGGGTCCAAAGCCCGACATGCTTGACCACTACACCACAGGGCTGTAACTGAAAAAACTAACAATTCTATTATTTAAGCATTTGCTGGTTTCCTTCTTTTTGATTTTACTCTCTCTTTTTTTTCTGTAACCATTCTTTCCAATTCTTCAATCACTTTATCAACTATATCTACAATTTCCCATCCAATTTCTTTCGTCCTAAAAAATCCCCCTGTCGTTCTTAAAGTTCCAATGACTTCATACAGGTATTTCTCCCTCTTTTTTCTGATCGTATCTACAATTAATTTGAATTCTTTCACATGTTCTTCTCCAAACATCCTGTTGTACTTATCAAGCAATGGCTGTGCCACATCTCTCACTTTTGTTAAAATCGTCTCGTCAAAACTTTCAAAATTCACTAATTCAATCTCTTTGATTAGAACCACCTAATTATTATATCTCATTTAACTAAATTTATAAAAGTTGAAACCCATTATCAAGTTTTGGTAGTTAGTATGAGAATGCTTTTGGTACATTCAGAGTTTCTCAAGTATAGGCCAACTAGGAAGGCGTTAAAATACATAAAGGATGTTGACAAGAAAGAAGTAAAAATTGAAAACGTGTTAGTCGCTTTTACTTGTGCTGAAGGTAGGGATCAAAAACATCTAAAAGAAGTTGTTGAGAAATCAATTAAAGAAATTAAACATCAATTAGAAGAAGTTAAAGCTAAGAATGTCGTTATTTACCCTTACGCTCATCTAAGTTCTGATCTTGCTAGCCCATACCTTGCTGATACGATATTGAAAGAAATGGAAAAAGAGGCCAAGCAACAAAACCTACCTGTTCATATTTCACCTTTTGGCTGGTACAAAGAATTTTCATTGCATTGTATGGGCCATCCTCTTGCTGAATCTTTTAAAGAAATCTTCATTGGAGAAGAAGAGAAAGAAGAGATAGTTTCTAAAGCACTAAAAACTGAAAAAACAATAAAATCATCTTGGTTCATTTTAACTCCAAAAGGAGATTTGATTCCATTAAAGATTGAGAATGGAGAAGTTGTTGCTAGAAAAAAATTCGATTGGAAAAAATACGAAAACTTGAAAAAATTTGCAGCTTATGAGATGGCAAAGAGTAGAGAAGTCAAGGAACAACCACCACATGTAGCACTCATGAGAAAACTAGAATTAGCAGATTATGAAAGTGCGAGTGATCCTGGTAACATGAGATACTATCCCAAGGGTGAACTAATGCGATCTCTTATCCAAGATTGGACCGATTCAAATGTAATAGATGGTGGAGCTATGAAAGTAGAGACTCCAATCATGTATAATCTGGAACATCCTGTTATGGTCAAATACTTAAACAGGTTTCCAGCAAGACAATATATAGTAGAATCTTTTAAGAAGAAATTATTCTTAAGATTCTCTGCATGCTTTGGTCAATTCATTATGGCACACGATGCAGTAATTTCTTACAAGAACTTACCACTCTGGCTTTATGAAGTGGCAAAATACGCTTTCAGACTAGAAAAACGTGGAGAACTGGTTGGGTTAAGAAGACTCAGGGCTTTCATAATGCCAGATTGTCATGCCTTCTGTTCTGATATATCACAAGCAATACAAGAAATGAAGAAAAGATTCAAGTTAGCGTTGAATGTACAAAAAGGATTTGGTTTTGATATACCAGAAGATTTCGAATTAGGTGTAAGAGTTGTAAAAGATTTCTGGGATAAGAATAAAGATTTTGTTGTTTCTTTGGTGAAAATGTATGACAAACCAGCTTTGCTTGAGATGTGGGATGAAAGATTTACCTATTTCATCATGAAATATGATTTGAATTTTGTCGATAACTTGGACAAAGCAGCGGCATTAGCAACAGATCAAATAGACGTGGAAAATGCAGAAAACTACGGAATTTACTTCGTTGACAAGGACGACAAGAAGAAACCAGTCATAATATTACATCAGAGTCCAAGTGGTGGTATATGTAGAGTTATGTATGCTTTGCTAGAAAAAGCAGCCAAGGAAATGAAAAAAGGGGAAAACCCAATCTTTCCTTTATGGCTATCTCCAATCCAAGCTAGAGTGATCACAGTTTCTGACAAATACATCAAACAAGCAGAAGAGTTGATGAAAAAAATAGACAAAGAAAACATCAGAATAGATTTCGATGACAGAAATAAATCAGTCGAAAAGAAGATTAGAGACGCGGAAGTCGATTGGGTGCCTTACTCAATAGTCGTGGGAGAAAGAGAAATAAAATCAGGATTATTACCGATCAGGATAAGAGAAACTGGTAAAGTAAAGAAAATGAAATTAGACGAATTCGTAAAGATGGTAAAAAAACAAATTGATGGCAAACCGTTTAGAAAACTCACTCTTCCAAAATATTTGACAAAGCGACCACAGTTTGTTGCTTGGACTTAACTACTTTTTCACTGATTTAGCTTTCTTCCAAACAAGATCGAACAAAGGTTCTATCATATTTTTTGCTGCATGTTCGGATTTTGTCCAGAACATCATGTCCTGAGAGGAATGTACTAATTCAGGATCTGACAAACCCATCATCATCTGTTGCCCATCAACTACGTAGAATCTCCCTGAAAGTGGCAATTCATCAGTACTAATGTTTTTCACTTCTGCAATACCAGACAATGCTTTTATAGCATCACTAGTACTTTTATCGCTTCTAGTTGCTATCTTTATTTTTACTCCTTTTTCGTTGAGTTTTTTCAAGAGACTTATATGATTCTCGAATAAATCGTTCAGCCCTGCAGGCGTTGTTACGATATTAATAGAAGAAGAAGCGTTCCTGAACATTGAATCCATCTGTTGAAGTACTGAATATTTTCCCTTTAATGCTCCTGTCATCTCTTCAGGTAAAACCAGTTCTAAGCCCTGTTCGTGCAAATTGTTCAATTCCTTGATTAAAGCAGAACTCTTCAACCTATCGATTTTGTTTTCTAGTTCTTTGTATTTTTCTCTTAATCTTTTTTTTGCCTTTTCTAAAGCCTCAGCAGGTTGGATTGCTACGTATCTCAAAGGTTTGGAAGTTTGTACGACGACAAAACCTTTATCGGCCAGCGTTTGTAGAACATCATATGTCCTCGACCTGGGCACGTTTGCTATTCCGGATAACTCCCCAGCTGTAGCTGTTCCCTTTGCCAAAAGAGCGGCCCAAAGCTTTCTTTCATACAAGTTAAGCCCGATTCCCTTTAAAGCGTCCATTAACTCAGATGACCCTATCATCACTACCATACCCTTAATTACTTAATAGTGGTTGGGTTTATAAACATTAATATTTTTAGTCAAAATCTGGGTTAAATTTTCTTTCTATTCGAGATTATAGAATTTTTTATCCATTTACAGGCTCACCCTACTTTCCTCTGTGATTTAAACAATTCTACTACTCTATCTATTGTGTCACAGTCTTCGGGCCGTCTATCCTCACGAATTTTTTGTAATCGAGGGAATCTTAAAGCATAACCAGCTTCATACTTCGGAGATTTCTGGATTTCTTCGTACGCAACTTCTACTACAAAATCTGGTTTGGTTTTTAATTCCGTTCCTTTTTCACTAATTATCAGGCCCTTTAACTTCTTGGTAAATTCTTGAAATTGCTCATCAGTGAATCCTGTTCCGAGTTTCCCAACAGATAAGAAATCNCCAGTGTCAGGATCTCTGCATGCTAGAGTGAATGAACTCAACCAATTGGATCTCTTCCCTTTTCCCCATTCCGCTCCAACAATAACTAATTCTAGGGTTTCCATGATTGGTTTGACTTTGAGCCAATAACCAACTCTTCTTCCAGGTTGATATTTTGCATCCAGATTCTTTACCATTAAACCTTCTTGCTTTTCTTTCAAAGAGGCTTTGTAAAATTTTTGTGCCTTCTTCAAATCTTTGGTTATTAAAGTGTGGGATAGTTCAAACTTATTTGGTATTACTTTAATCGATTTTTTTAACTT
>JGI2171J19970_10002471_pt1 | contig 10146 bp, 10 predicted proteins | sample DeeMarSWOR324_28_FD_19970 | JGI IMG/M metagenome (IMG submission 19970) | reverse complement strand
CCACCACATTCCGGTCGATAACAGGTGACGTCGGTAAAGCTACACCTCAAGGAGCAACTGGGACAAACATCTGGCGGCCTATTTGCTTCTTGAACAAAATATCCGCATTCTACACACTGCCACTTTGGCATATGATCCTCCTTTTCTTCTCTTTTCCAATTCCGCAGGAAGTGTACCCCTTCTCCCCCATCAAGTCAAACTATGACTTTTTACCCCAGCCTGCAGCGGTCCCAGTTCCTTTATTTGTGCAGTCATCTTATTGACGACATCGACAAACTCGTCGCCGCAAGAGGCACATATCCAGTGCAACTGCACTCTTTCCTGTTCAATGCCGAGTTGTCCTAATAGTTTCTTAAGCAATGTCATCCGCCGTATTGTCTTGTAATTACCTTCTCGATAGTGGCAGTCACCTGGGCTGCACCCGCAGATGAGCACGCCATCAGCCCCTGCTTCTAGAGCTTTCAGAATATAGAATGGACTTACTCCGCCGCTGCACATCGTGCGAATAACGTGAACATTAGGTACACATTTTAATCGTGCAATTCCAGCCAAGTCGGCCCCGGCATAAGAACACCAATTGCACAGAAAGCCAATAATCTTCGGTTCAAAATTCATGCTAACACTCCTTCTATTTCCGCCTTAATCTCGTCGGTTGTGAAATAGTTATGAGTAATGGCACCGCTAGGACAAGCAGCGGCACATACGCCACAGCCCTGGCACAGGACTTGATTAATTCGCGATATCTTGGCTTCTTCGTCAAAGAATATGGCATCATAGGGGCAGAGAAGGTTACAGATCCTACACCCGGAGCATTTGTCTTCATCAATAGAGGATGTTATCGCCGGAACCTCCATATCCCCCCGAGCAATCATAGCCAAAGCCCGAGCCGCTGCAGCTGAAGCCTGAGCTACGCTGTCCGGTATATCTTTAGGACCTTGACAACAGCCAGCCACGAGAATGCCTTCGGACATCGTTGCCACGGGATCAAGCTTGGGATGCCTTTCCAGGAAGAAGCCATCGGAACTGCGACCAAGATGGAAAAGCTTGGCTATTTCACTGGTATCTTTGCGCGGCTCCAGAGCAATGCACAGGATAACCATATCCACGGGAACGCGGAGCATAGTTCCTAATAGAGTATCCTCAACGAGGACAATCAATTTCCCTTTCTCCTCCTCCGTTATGGCTTCATCAGAAACTTTAGCTACTTTGCCCCGAATGAAATTAATGCCCTCATCAGAGATGCGGTTATAAAACTCCTCGTAACCTTTGCCGAAACAGCGCATGTCAATATACATCTGGTAAATCTCGGCATTCGTTTTTTCCTTGATTAAGTGGGAATATTTAAGAGCATGCATACAGCAAACACGGGAGCAATATTCGTTGTAGTTCTTGTCACGGCTGCCAACGCAGTGGACAATTGCCACGCTCTCGGGCTGCCGTCCATCAGCAAGGATTATATGTCCTTCAGTGGGGCCAGCCGGGCTACACAGCCTCTCAAACTCAATACTAGTGAACACATTAGGATAACGCCCATAGCCATACTGCGGGATGGAGGTAGCATCGAAAGTGTCAAATCCTGTAGCGATAATGATATTGCCCACCTCCAGTTCAAAAACGAGCTCGCTCTGCTCGAAATTGATTGCATTAGCCTCGCAGAATTTCTCACAAGCACGGCATTTTCCCTTGAGGAAGTAAGCACAGTGTTCTGTATCAATAACTGGTACATTGGGTATTGCCTGAGCGAATGGCGTGTATATTGCCTTGCGCTTACTTGTACCAGCGTTGAATTCACTTAATGCCGTCCAGGGGCATTTCTCCTGGCAGACGAGACAACCAATGCATTTACCCTCGTCAACATAGCGTGGCTTTCTCCTGATTTTGACCTTGAAGTTACCTACGTAGCCAGAAATGCCAGCAACCTCGCTATAAGTCAAAATCCTGATGAATGGGTGGCGGGCAACCTCAGTCATCTTTGGCGTAAGAATACAGGCGGCGCAATCCAATGTCGGGAAGGTTTTATCAAACTGCGCCATATGCCCACCGATGCTAGGTTCTCGTTCCACGATATAAACCATGTGATTTGAGTTGGCGATCTCCAGGGCAGCCTGCATGCCAGCGATGCCGCCGCCAACAATGAGGGTAGCCGGGAAGATTGGCACGCGACGAATCTCCAAGGGCACATGTCGGGATACTCTATTCACTGCTGCCGCAACCATTCGCTTGGCCTTCTCGGTAAGCTCGGGGCCGGGCTCATGAAGCCAGGAGCAGTGCTCCCGGATATTAGCCATCTGGAATAGATAAGGATTTAACCGGGCCTCCCGGAGCACCGTTTGGAACGTCTTTTCGTGAAGACGCGGTGAGCAAGAAGCCACCACAACACGATTGATCCCCAACTCTTTAATATCCTTCTTGATGAGCTCTTGCCCTGGATCAGAACAAGTATATGGATAGTGACGAGCAACCACTACGTGGGGCAATTTTTCGGCATACTTGGCTACCTCTTCCACATCAACTGTGCCAGCTATGTTCGTTCCACAGTGGCAAACATAAACACCAATTTTTACTTCTTCCATTTTGGCTCGCTCCTCCACTATTATATTTATATTGCCTCAGCAACAAGCTCAGCGATGTCCTTAACCTGCAGGGTCTCTGCTTTGCCCATAGAAAGTACGCTGTCTCTATAGTTGAGGAAGCAGTAAGGACAAGCCAGAGCTATGATATCAGCGCCCTGTTTAGCAGCTTGTTCCACCCTTATGTCAGAGAACCTTTCCCCTTTCGGGGTGTCCATCCAGATTCTGCCACCACCGCCACCACAACAAAGACCGTCTTCACGAGCATCGGGGAATTCTATTAATTCCAAGCCGGGAATGCTTTGCAATACTCTTCTGGGTTCGTCATAGACATTATTATGTCTCCCTAAATAGCAAGGGTCGGAATAAATTACTTTCTTCTTTATCTCTTTGGAGAGCTTCAATTTCCCTTGTTCGATAAGTGAAGCCAGATATTGAGTGGTATGAATCACTTCAAATTTGCCCCCAAGCTCAGGATACTCATTCTTAAAGGTGTGATAACAGTGCGGTGAAGAAACTACCACAGTGACACCATTACTGGTAAAGAGATTAATATTGTTTTGGGCCAGACTTTGAAACGTATCTTCGTGCCCGGCTTTTCTAATTGACTCGCCACAGCATTTCGCTTCAGTGCCTATAAGGCCATAATCAATTCCAAGCTTATTGAAGATTGCTGCAGTCGATCGAGCTACTGTTTTTACATCGGGATCGTATGAAGGAACACAGCACGGGAAATAAAGCATTTCGGTACCCGAAGCAAAATTTTTAACCTTAAGGTCTTTGGCCCAATCATTCCGCTTCTCCGGTGCTTCACCAAGTGGATTACCTACGCCGGCGATGTTCTTGGCTGAAATTCTCAAGGCGTCAGGGACGATACCTAGGCCTAGGCTAGCCACAGCTCGGCGCATCGCCCTCATCACATCTATTATCTCGACCCCTCGAGGACAGCGTTGAACACAAGCCCGACAGGTGACACAAGTCCAGACATCCTCGCTTCCAAAATTCGTTGCCCCAAGCTGAGCCTCGTGCATGATGCGACGAACTAGAAAACTTCGAACCAAATTCCAGGGACAAATACCGGTACAAAGACCACATTGGTAACACAATTTGAGAGGTTCACCACCGGCTTCGAGTATTACATTTGTAGCTTCTTTGTAAGGACTTAGTATTTCCATCTTAATGTTTACCTCGACTATTTAGAATTTATTGTGAAAAAGGGTGGCCGTACAAAATCATTGTAACCACCCTGTTTCTTCCGTGATTTAGATTTGGCACGGCTGGGAAGTATAACAAACTCCGCCAGAAAAAGCAAGCAAGTTTTTGAAGAAAAATGTTCCAAGAAATCTTGCTCATCGGGTCAGCATTGCGATCCAAAACTGGATAGGGAAAACAACAAACCTCGGCAGGAAAGGCAAGTCCTTCTGGGTCCCACTTAAGAGGTTACCTAGAGCAGATAAGTATCTCACGTCCCCTTAGAGAGGCTCTATTGTTTTACGCCACGTTCAGTAGTTATTGAGCCCAATACTCCGTTGATTAATCGGGGGGAAGCATCGCTTCCGAATTCCTTGGCTAACTCTATAGCCTCATTTATAGCCACCTTGATAGGAGTTTTATCACTAAACAAAATTTCAAAAACAGCCAGGCGCAAAATATTCCTATCAATGATAGACATCTGCTCTATAGGAAAGGCTGGGGTAAACTTTTTAATAAGAGCATCAAGCTCAGATTTGTGCTGTAGCACCCCCTTTATAAGCTCCTCGCTGAAGCTAAGTGCTTCTTGAGCCAGTGTTTCCCCTGCTCTCGAGCAAGCCGAGGTTTCCTCTACCTTATGCCTTGTGCAATCAAGCTCATAAAGCGCTTGGAGAGCAGCGATTCTTGCCTTTCGTCTGATGCTTGGCATTAATTAGTTGGATCCTATTCACATGCTAGCTGTGCTATATCCTCAATTCCTGATATGTTGAAAGTTTGGAGTTCCGAATTGATTCGCCTGATTAAACCGCTAAGCACTCTCCCGGGACCTACCTCGTAAAATGTGGTGACTCCATTGTGCATCATATATTCCACCGACCCTTGCCACTGGATGCAATTGCGAAGTTGCTTCACTAACTCTTTTTTTATCGAATCAACGTCGGTTAACGGCCGAGCGGTCACATTGGATATTACAGGAATACTTGGTAGTCTAAACCGAACTCTCGAGACGATTTTGCTGAATTCAGCTATGACTGGCTCCATCAAGGCGGAATGAAAAGCCCCGCTAACCTTTAAAGGAATAAGAGCACGAGCGCCTCTTGTCTTGGCTAATTTGTTAGCCTCAGCTAGGGCTGGAGCGGCACCACTAATCACAATCTGTCCAGGACAATTTACATTGGAGATTTCGGTTCCACTATGAACGCTTACATCTTTAACTGTTTCTTCATCAAGTCCTATTACAGCCAGCATGCTCCCAGGATTTTTTAGCCCAGCTTCATACATTAATCTCCCTCTTTCCCTGACAAGCAAAACGGCATCAGCCAGGCCCAGCGAATCGGCGGCCACCAGAGCAGTATATTCACCTAAACTATGTCCAGCAATAAAAGTGGGAGAGGGAAAGTTAGCTATGGCTGCCTCTTCAAGCGCTTTAAGGCAGGCAATGCTGACGACTAGTATCGCTGGCTGAACGTTGTGCGTCTTTGTCAATTCCTCATCTGGACCTTCAAAGCATAAACGAGAGAGGGAAAAGCCCAAAGAAGCATCAGCTTCATCAAAGACTCCCTTGGCTGAAGGATAGCTGTTATACAGGTCCAACCCCATGCCGACGCTTTGGGAGCCCTGCCCCGGGAAAACATAAGCTACCTTGGATAACTCAGCCATGCGAACTATTTCTTGGCGGTCTTGACCTCAATTACTTCCCTGTCATTGTACCAGCCACAAGTAGGGCAAACATGATGAGGTAGCTTAGGACTGTGGCAATGTGGGCACACATCCATGGCCGGCGGGGTTAGTTTAAGATGGCTGCGCCTTTTCCCTTGGCGCGATTTAGCAGTTTTCTTCTTAGGCAGTGGTGGCATTTGAATTCTCCTCCTTCATTCCTGGACAGTCAGGGCGACATAGTGGTTTCATGGGTAAATTTAATAATACATATTGCCGTATTAACTCGCCCAGGTCAAGTATATTTTTATAATCAATAGTAAACTCTTCCGATTGTTCGGGCGAAGAGAGCGCCAAATCATCAGACACATCGGATATCGGAAGAAACTCTTCCTCCGCAGTGAAACTTATAGGGCATAAGAATGCATTAAGACAGCGGCTACATATGAGTTTTACCTCAGCATTTAATTTACACTGAACTAAAACTCCTTGACTGATACGAATCACTTTTGCGTTTCCTTCAACAAAACCTTCAACTTCCTCACCAATTCTCCCACTTATATCATAACTTTGGCTAGAGCCAACGGGCTCCTTTAGCAACGAGGCTACATTTATCAAAGCGTTCAGGGGTTCTCTTTCCATCCGCCATAACCTAGAAATTTAGACCGAGCACAAAGTATAATAACTATTCATAAGAGGTTCAAGTATTAGAAATAGAAAACGCTTATTNTATCACTTTGAACAGAAAGCTCAAATTGACGAGAGGAATTGCTAAACAACCTTGGAAATAGAAAAACTGAAGCTGAAGATAAAGGATAGCGTCGAATCACAAAGGCAGCAGCTCATCCAGTTGAGCCTGAATATTCATGATAACCCTGAGTTGGGCTTCAAGGAAGAGAAAGCATCGGCTTTGCTTGCTAGCTATCTTGAAGACAATGGATTTCATGTAGAACGAGGCATTGCCGGCCTAGCTACAGCCTTTCAAGCGACATACGGCCAAGGGAGCCCCAGAATTGCCCTACTTGCCGAATATGATGCTTTGCCCAAAATAGGACATGGCTGTGGGCACAATATCATAGCTGCTTCGGCAGTCGGTGCCGGTGTTGCTAGTAAATTTATCATTGACCAGTTAGGAGGTAGCATTGTGGTTCTGGGCACTCCTGGAGAGGAAATCTTCGGTGGCAAGATAGACATGGTGAAAGCGGGAACCTTTAAGGAAATAGATGTGGCTATGTTAGTACATCCCGAGGTGAGGAACATGCCAACCGAAGAGGCACTCGCCTGCAGCTCCTTAGAGGCAGAGTTCTTTGGTCGGCCAGCTCACGCTGCTGGCCAACCTCACAAGGGTATAAACGCCCTTGACGCTATGATTTTAGCTTTCACCTCGATAAATTCGCTGCGCCAGCACATAAGGGGGGATGCCCGCATTCATGGCATAATCACTGATGGAGGTGACGCACCCAACATAGTGCCTGCTCACAGCGCTGCTGTGTTTTTGGTACGTGCTCTAGACGATGACTACCTTGCTGAATTGAAAGATAAGGTTTTGAACTGTTTTACAGGAGCATCTGTAGCTAGTGGGGCAAGATTAGAATATAGGTGGAGAGATAGGAATTATGCTCCGATGAAAAGCAATATGGTTTTAGCCGAGCTATTTAAGCAAAATCTAGAATCGCTTGGACGCCAAGTAGAAACCTGCGACTCCCACTTTGGCCTTGGCAGCACCGATATGGGGAATGTCAGTCAAGTGGTGTCAAGCATACATCCTACCATAGCTATTGCTCCCCGTGAGGTATTGATACATACACCGGAGTTTGCCGCCGCCGCCGCCTCGCAAGCGGGACACGAAGGTTTAATGGATGCAGCCAAGGCAATGGCTATGACTGTGGCTGATATCCTCCAGCCAGGAATGATTGACAAGATTAAGCAAGAGTTCTGCCGTGGTTAGGGTGGGCATTTCCAATCCAAAGGCAAAAGTCGATGGTATAATTAAGGGAGGGGGACGATGTGATTTTTGGGAGGGAGCAGCTACAGGTCAAAGTTACAAGCTATGGCTAAAAACTACCAAGTAGTCATCATTGGTGGTGGACCGGCGGGACTCACCGCTGGACTATATTGTGCCCGCTCGAGGTTTAATACTTTGCTTATCGAAAAGGCAATAATTGGCGGGCAAATAACCAACGCCGAGCGGGTGGAGAATTACCCTGGCTTTCCCAAAGGTATCTCAGGTATTCAGTTAGGACAACTTATCCACGAGCAAGCCACTAGTTATGGATTGGAAACCTTGCTCGCCGAGGTTACCAAAGCGGTGCCTAGCCAGAGGCATAATCTGGTCAGCACCAGTGAAGGCGATTTTGTAGCTGAGTCGCTAATCATCGCATCTGGCTCGCAATTTCGCAAACTAGGTGTGCCTGGGGAAGATAACTTTGTGGGCAAGGGAGTTTCCTATTGTGCTACCTGTGACGGCCCTTTATTTAAAGGTAAAACAGTGGCTGTAATAGGTGGCGGCGATGCTGCCATTACTGAGGCTCTCTACCTGAGCAAATTTGCTTCCTCGGTTAAGGTCATCCACCGTCGCAGCCAGCTTCGAGCCAGCAAGATACATCAGGAGAGAGCTATGGCCGAACCCAAAATAGAGTTTATTTGGGATGCTGTAGCAACCCAAATTGAAGGCGATGGGGTAGTTAAGAAACTCATGCTAAAAAACACTAAAAATGCTAAAATATCGATATCAGAGCTAGCAGGTGTTTTTGTGGCTATCGGCTCGGAACCCAATAGTGCCCAGTGGCGTGGGTTGTTGCCTTTGGACGAAGGAGGCTACATAATCACTAATGAACTCATGGAAACGAGGGCCCCAGGAATACTCGCTGCTGGAGATGTCCGCCATAATTCAGCCAGGCAGGTGATAACTGCTGCTGGGGACGGCGCTACTGCTGCCATATCAGCAGCGAGATTTTTGTCATTTTGAGCGCTCGGAGGAATTTTATGAAAGTTGTTTTACTAGAGACCATCCCCGGAAGGGGAAAGGCTGGAGAGATAAAAGAAGTTAGCAAAGGTTATGCCAAGAATTTTCTTTTGCCTCGGGGGTTAGCTTTGGTAGCCACCCCTACGGTCATTAAGCAAGTAGAGTCCAGGCTAGAGAGGGAGAAGCTTGAGGAAAGTATGGACCATGAGAAACTAGTTGAACTGGCTCAGCAAATTGAGGGAAGGGAAATTCGCCTTAAAGCTCGCATGGGCACCGGAGAGCGCTTGTTTGGCTCTATTACCGCTGCCGATGTAGCTGAAGAATTAAGTCGAGTCACAGGTTCCGTTATTGATAAAAAGAAGATAGACTTAGAGAAACCTTTCCGCCAAATTGGTAGCTATGAGATAGCTGTTAAGTTAGCCGGCGACATTAAGCCCAAAATTACGGTGGTCATCGAGGAGGAGAAAGAGGAAGAGGAAGGGGAAGGGAAAGAGATAGAGAAAAAAGCAGAAAAAAAGGCGGAGAAGAAGACAGAGAAGAAGGAAGATAAAGAGAAAGAGGAGAAAGAATAGGAAGAGTAGGCATGGTCGAGGAAAAATTACCACCCCACGATATCGAAGCTGAGGAGGCAGTAATCGGGTCTCTGCTTATTGACCCCGAGGCCATATTGAAAATTGCTGCTTCCCTCAAGCCCGAGGATTTTTTTTCCGAAACAAATCGGGTGATTTATCAGGCTTGTTTCTCTCTTGATAAACGCAATGAGGTTATAAACCAGATTACAGTGGCTCACGAGCTAATGCGTCAGGACAAGCTGGAGCAAATTGGTGGTGCCGCTTTCTTAAGCCATTTAATAAGTAATGTGCCCACATCCCTCCATGTTGAATATTATGCGCAAATAGTATCCAATACAGCAATAATGCGGCGGCTGATCGCCGCTGCCAGGCAAATCGAAGCCCTTGGCTACGAAGCCAGCCCGGATGTTGAGGCTAGCCTCAATGACGCTGAAGATATATTGTTCAAAGTGCGAGCCAGGCACGGGCTTCGAGGCCTTGTTCCAATTCGCGAGGTTCTAGGTCAATATTTTGAGGAAGGTGGGCCACCTACTACGATCAGGGCAGGGGAAATACCTCATATTCTAACTGGTTTTGCTGCCTTGGATGATTTTTTAGGAGGATTGCAGAGGACTGACTTGATCGTTTTAGCTGCCAAGACTAGTCTAGGCAAGACCAGCTTAGCTCTAAATGTTGCCAGGAATGCCGCTATTAACCAAAAGGCTTGTATTGCGCTATTCAGTCTGGAGATGTCTCGAGATGCGGTGGTGCAGAGGATTCTAGCCAGCGAATCCGGGGTGGATTCTAGAAAGGTTCGTCTGGGGCGCTTTAGTGAGAAGGATGAGGTAAAAATCATGGAAGCCAGCGGCATCTTATCCGAGGCACCCATCTATGTCGATGATTTCCCTATGCTTCGGGTGGCAGATATCAGGAGCAATGCACGGCGACTTCACTTCGAACGTGGCATCGACCTGATTATCATTGATTATCTGCAACTGATACAGGGCGATGGCAAAAATGAAACCCGAGTTCAAGAGCTCAGTAGCATAACTCGTGCCTTAAAGACTTTGGCTAGGGAACTGAATGTGCCTATCTTAGCTCTATCGCAGCTCAGTCGGGCTGTAGAAGCGCGTCCTTCCCATATACCTCAGCTTTCTGACCTGCGCGAATCTGGCAGCATTGAGCAGGATGCTGACGTGGTTATTTTCATTCA
>JGI2171J19970_10002470_pt1 | contig 10149 bp, 10 predicted proteins | sample DeeMarSWOR324_28_FD_19970 | JGI IMG/M metagenome (IMG submission 19970) | reverse complement strand
CGGCTTCGCATGGCCGAAGACCACACTAACACCGGAAACGGAGCGCGGTTTAACTTCCGAGTTCGGAATGGGTTCGGGTGGGTCCCGCGCCCTTTGGCCGGCAACCCTACTAATCTCCTGAAGCTCTATTCATTAAGTTTTCGCTCAATTCCTCTTGAATATTCTTGTCGAAAATATGTGTGCAATTGGAAAGAGAGATCACACTTCAGGACTACCCGGTTCATTTCAGATATATAGACCTCTAACATCTCACATGAAGAATTCAGAGCGGGAAACCTATATATTCCGAGCCTGTAGAATCTTCCTTTTGGCGGGGCCGTAGTCTAGCCACGGCTACTCAAGGGATGAGCCGCTAGAAAGGGTTATGACGACGGGCTCCAGAAAAGAATTCACGGGTTTGCTGACCCTTGATGGGAATGAAGAACTTCTGGAGCGGTGAAGAAACCCGTAGGAACAGAGATGTGCTGTTCCGGGTAGAGGTCGTCGGTTCAAATCCGGCCGGCCCCACCATTCAAAATCGTATTCAAACTAAGATTCTGGCACGCGGGTTCAGCTTAATATCTGGAAGATGAAACTAGGTCACTAGGCATCAGGAAAACTCGCCTTAAAAAAAGCAAATAATAAGGTGTTGCCGCAAATACGTAGAGAAAGCGGAGAGATAGTATGTCGGAAAAAAAGGTGCGAGGATTACTCGGCGTCTTCATAGACCTACTTAACTGGCTAAGAATGTATAAGCGGCGTGATTTTTGGATTCAAATCGCTGCAGTAACTGTCGGGATTTTCCTGTGGATAATCATTCTTCCAGGTGAAGAAATCATTAAAGCAGTTGCAGCGGTTCCCGTTCTTTTTTTGCTGAATTTTATTATGACGAATATTGTTTGGGCAATTTCTCGAAAGCCATACTCATGTGTTATAGGCGGCGCTATTGGGTATGGACTCTACAATTTCGCTGTCGGCGTAATTGTGCACCATCTTCCTTTGACAGAGGTTCTTAAGAGCCTATCAGTAGGCATGCTTTATGGGTTCGTTTTTACATGGCTCGCTTTTGCTATCTTCTACTTTGTACGGCTCATTAAGATAACTAAGAAGAAAGAAGAGCATAAACAGCCTTCAAATTAATGATGTTGAATAGGAAATTAAAAAAGAGGGAGGATGAGGATTTTTAGGTTTCCTCTCTTTCTGTAGGCTTAGTTGAATAGGTAGATCGCGTAGGTGCTGAACTTGTTCTTCCCCAGAGGCCGACTATTATCACGAGGATTACAGCGACTGGGATAAGATACCAAGCCCAGAACCAGTCTTCATAGCTTGCCTGATAGAGAAATGTTAGTCTTCCGATGAATAGCGACATTCTAGCCATCACTGTGCCACCGTACGCGGCTCCGAAGGTGGCCATAAGGACGTATCGTCCGATCTTTGTGCTTACTCCCAAGACGCCTGTGTGTTCCCATGTGAAGAAGAAGAAAGACAATGCTGTGATGACGCCGATGATGATTATGATGCTGTCGAGGCCTTGTGGTGGCCATCCTTCCCATACTCCCACTCCATCTACTTCTCCTATGAGTGGAAGGGCAGCAGTGCTCTGTATCTGAACCATGAAGTTGCTTTGAATCATGCCGCATATCATCATGCCCGCCATGATGCCAGCGACTATTGACACTGGATATCTGTATAGGAAGAAGTATTTCTTCGTGAAGAAGAAGAAATACATCAAGCTAAGTATTAGTGGAATAAGCCATATGTAGTAGCCTTCTGCAAGTCTTTCGGTTCCCCAAACCGCTTGAGATAGAGCAGCATCATACATGTATGCCAAAGTGAAGACGGCGGCCAAACCTACGAATAGATGTTCCACTGCACGTGATAGCGGGTTTTCTTTCCATAGGAAACTGTATATGAAGATGGTTGCGAAGACTCCGAAGATTGCTGCGTATAGATCCAATTCGGGTGGAAGTTGACCTATAGTAGGTGGTATCATGCGCCTCTGCCTCCTCCAGACTTGCTAATTGCCCAACCGATGTTTCCAATGGCAATAAACACTATGATGAGCACATGGCCTACTGATTGGGAGTCTAACAGAGGCAGCGCTGCGACCAGAGCATAGTCGTAGGCATCCACCAGTTGTAGTTCGTATTCGCCTCCTCCAGCCAAGCCGTTTAGTATTCCAAGAATCTGTTCAGCTTGATAGAAGGGCATCATTCCAGGGACACTCACCGCTGTCGAGCCCACAACAAGGGGCATATATCCGGTCTCCGGCCAACCTGGATTCTCCCCCTGATGGCGCCCCTGCACAAACTGTATCACTTGCTGTTCACCTGGGGTCCCAGACGTCCATTCTCCCCAAAGATCGACGTCTGCTGCGCTTCTTACTTCTTGCATCAGCGGCAAATCTGCTATTGCTGTTCCAAAATGGTCGGTGCCCTTTGCCTGCCAAGGGTCATCTCCGAATGTCTGCATGCCAACCTCAGCGCCTGGAATATAGCCAAGGAATACGATTTCTGTTCCATACTCTTCGCTGAGCTCATAGCCTTCACCATAGACGTCTGTCAGTACACTATGGCCAAGAGGCCCGCCCGCAGCCCAAAAGGCTACGGCGACGACTCTCAGTCCAAGTTCTTTACAGTGAAAGAGGTGAGCCTTGGCTTGAGGCCTATTTTCTGTTATTGTAGCTGGGCCGAAGTCGAAGGATGATACTACTATGCTTCCTGCGGGAAGCGCATCAGTGAGTTCAAAGACAAGTCTTGAGTGTTCGCCTATCGTTACTGGTAAGTTTAGAGGGTACAAGATAGGGATGCTTGCCAAAATGAACAGTAGAATGTAAAGGTAGCGTCGATCAATTCCAGCTCCTTTTGATGTGGACATTTGATCAATTCTCCTTAACGTTCGGGGCCCAGATACCCTCTTTCAACGCCTAGCAATTGCCTTATCGCCAATGAAATAGCTCCGACTGCAATGCCGATGGTTATTGCTCTGTTTCCTGCCGCATTCGGAACGTCTAGAAGCCACTGAGCGATTGTGGGGAAGCCCTCCCAAATTACTGCTCCGATTGGTGCTCTGCCCAGAAGCATGAGCGCGCCGACAATCAGGAGGACAGATGCTTCCACGCTTCTTAATCGGAAAGCTCTGTAGGCAGCTGAAGCGATGAAGAATGCCAACATTGAGAATATCGTCGCGTCCATGTGGACATATACATCGCTGTAGAACCAACTGAAGAGTTCGCTCGCATACATATAGTATCTTTCGTGTGTTGCGACTCCGTAGAACCCAATGATTAAGTAGAAAACGACTCCGGCAATTGTGATTATGCTGTATTGCCAGTATCTTCCTCTTCTGCTGATGTTCACGGAATGGTGTCTAAGCAATGCGACGAGACCGAGTACGCCTGCAGTTACGACCAAGATGTCTACAGTTGCCGTTAGTAGGGTTGAAGCTTCCCTAGCGGGAGTGTCTGGCGCTAAGAAGTATGTGGCTATCACCATGGTGAAGCCCATTATGAAGGTTATTGCAAGTGGAATGTATCTTTTAATAACTAGACTCATTTGTCACTCCTCCTACAATGCGAAGAATTCATTCAGCGCAGTGACGCCAGCAGCGGTCAAGATTACACCGATGACGACCAGTAGCATCGCAGTGAGCTTCGAAAAGTCTGCGCCCCACAATGAACCTATCTGAGTTGGATCCTTGGATAGGTAAGCTCCGGCGGCCATCAATTCTTCACCTATCAGAGCATAGTCAGAGGCAACTACGAAGAATTGTATCTGGTGATAGTTGGCTGTGCCAGCAACTTGGATGGCACCAGTGTAGAAACCTGCTTCGGCTAATATAAGGGACTCAGCCCAGAAAGGCCCCATATGGATGTTCGCTGCACTTTGTTCCCGATACATTGTACCTAAGACTCCGAAAGCCCATGGAAATTGATCGCCTCCAAGATATTGAATGTTATCTGGGTTGAATGCTTCGGGTTTGCCAGCGCGAATGTAGCCTTGCTCCATAACCTCATGGGCCATCGGTATGATGGTTGGGTCATATGGGAAGTAGAGAATTTTTGCACCATATTTCGCTGCCATCTCAGTAGTGTAGCCTAGGATGCTCAATCCAGCAACGGTCTGATAGTAGTATTGATCCCGAATGCCGCCAAGTCCTGTCGTATAACATATTGGACGCCCCAGTTCAGTAGCACGCCCAACCGCTTCTTCTAAGGCTTCCAATCCAGCTATTCTGCGGATCTTAGGAAGGTATTTGCCCGCTCGTGTTGTGAATAGAGCTACGAGAATCTCAACCAAGACGATGATCAATAGTACAAATGATGCAACTAAGCCTTCGTTAATGAAGTTCACTTTTCTTTTTCCTCTTTTTCTTTTTTTCTCTTTTCATCCGCTTCGCGTGCTAATTTTTCTATCTTCTGAATCAGAGCTTCAACGTACTCTCTGTTTTCAAAGAGCAGCCCGAACTCTGAGGTCTGACGCTCGTCAACCACTATTCCCAGCATAGGCACGCCGTACATCAGCCACATCTGACTGCCAATGAACGAAAGAGGCTTTGTCGATTCCAAGAACATGACAGCAGGAGTTTCCAGACGGTGATTCACTACCCATTGCGCTAGCTTCTCCATTAGGTACTCTGCTCTCTCCGGTGACAGTTCAGTGGCGTAACGATACATTGATCCACCACTTAGCTATACTGAATACTCAGCACGCTTGGCAATCTTGATTTATTGATGTGTGCCGTTTAAAATTGTTTTGGTCGCCCGTTTTGTGTTCCACTGAGTTTTTGAGCTTTTTTTGTCAATTTCTCCCTATACTGCCTAGTAAGTTCAGGATATTCTTTGACTAGTTCAATACTATTCCTCATACACTCCAAGTAGAGGTCCCCGAGTTTCATATTTAAGCCACTCAAAAGATCAAAGGTCTTTCTCCCAATCTCACTGGCACCTTGGCACCTTGGGGAACATGGAAAGAAATTTCTGGCGAAATACGCATAAATATCCGGTTCTTCGCCCGCCTTTCTTAAGTGCTCAACCTGTCTGCTAGCTCGCATCTCAACACTTGCACCTTCACGCAAACGATCACGAATATAGCTCTCAACGCAACAAGATGGATAGCCAAGCAACTTCCCAACAGAAACAAGATATTCTGAAGAAAACTCCTCTGGAAAGGCCAGACAGGTTTTGCTCTTGGAAATATCCACCGAAAGCCTGAGACGGTCCCTTGCCACATTCCTAAGTTTCATTAGCCGTCTCAAGTCTCTCTTGACTTTCGAGCCTTTGAACAGATACAACTCATGGATGCTCGGTCTCACCTCCACATCATAGGTCTGAAGAAACAGTTTTCTCGCCCAGTTTATGTGTGCTTTATATGTAGCGGATGCAAAGACGACCTTTTTGAAAGATTCCTGAATTTTCTCTCTTAACCTGCTAATGAGAACTGCTTTCTTGTCGGCTGTTGCATTCAAAACCGCCTGAAGATCTTCGGCACACAATTCATCTATCTTTCTTCCCAACTCATCTCCATTCTGAAATTCAGCTGGAATCGTGAGAAAGGAACAAGGTCGAATGTCTAAAGCCACCATCAGATAGTCTTCAGTCTTCACATGATCGAGCAACAAGGATTCATCGAGTATTTCTTCGGACAATGTTCCCCTTAACGAACTAGCGATGTTCCTTCGTCTTTTCCAAAAATGCAAAACTCTGCCCCATTATCGCTGATCGGCTTTATTCTTCTATTATTTCTACGTTCGCTCGGGGAATGATAACTTGCCTTCCATCTTCAAGTTCGGCTTCTAGAACTCGCACATCTGATTCTGTTTCTATTGTCTTAAGGGGCACTGGGAGCTCGGAAACAACACCTAATGCTCCAAAATATGGCTCCCTTATGATCCTTATTGGTGTCCCGGGCAATAGCCCTTGCTCAAGGAACTCCTTTTTCTCTTCAAGATCACCGAGTCCTTTTGTCGTAGGTTCCGGTCTTGGAACAATAATCTCAGGTCTCATGACCCCTGCCCGGATTTGTGTTGCGCCATTGATGGAAACGGGCATACCATCAAATTCTTTTAACAGAGAAAAGGTTTTTTCTGACATCGCCATCTTACCGAAGCCCTCAGTGATGATAAGAGTTAATGGGATGTCCTCTTGTCCTGTGATCGCAACGCCGATCTTGTAGCCTAGGAAATCGGTGAGATCTTGATCGTCTATGCCTCCAACTACGACTCCTTTGGTTCCTACTTTGATGGCTTTTTGTAACGCGTCATTTGTAACCAGAGACCCGCCAACCAGAATTCTTCCTTGGCATTTGGGTCCAATTTCTTTAGCGGTCAGGACCTCGCTCGAGGTATTAGCGATCATCATCAACTCACCTTTCCTCTCCCCGCCTACACCGAAAATTCCTTGAATGAAAGCGGCAGGTGTTTCGATGATTGCTCCCTCGTTTGGCAATGTTTCGACTACTTTACCTTGGATATACGCATCAACCTCTAGGGGAATTTGAGACTCTCTAATGAGCACTTGACCGGTGATGTCAGATACGCGTTCGATAGTTCCTGAGACTGGAGCAAATGCGTACCTTTTGAAGAGCCCAAAAAAGGTTTTTACCATGGCCATAGGCTCTTCTTTTTCGACGTCTTCTCCTTCCTTTTTAAGCATGTATTGTGATGTTTCCCATAAGTCTATTCCGAGCAGTCCAGCAAGGTTGATTACTTGAACATCTCCCGGGACAAAGGTTCTTGCAACTATCGTGTCGGCTTTGACGTCGTCTCCTTTCTTGACTAGAACGTCGCCTAGAATTGGCAGTATTCTTGTTTTCCTTACTATTGTTGAAGCTTTTCTCTTCAATCCCGGTGTGTAGGCCTGTGATGACAAATATGACTACCTGCCTCACATTTCATAGAGTCTTTCGGGATATGCGTCAAGAGCTTTGAACCATTCGATCAATTTTTGCTTCCTTTCTTTGTCGCTATCCGGTAGAACCAAGGGTCTTCCTCGTGCATCTAGGATTATTCCAACGACTCCGCCCTCGACAACAACCTTACTTCTCTTTCCCGGCCCTCGTCCAACGTCCCCTCGACGAAACGGGAATATTTCCACCTCGGCCTTTTTTCCTTCCTCAAGGGGGATCCTCTTTATCGCCCCGAAGTTCACCTGTTCTTCTTTAACCGAATTGTCAGGCATGCACACCACAACCTTCATAACTTCACCCTCCTTTCCCACTCCTCGTGGAGCAATGCAAACTCCGATCCTGACAAGACAGTCCTTTTCAAATATTTCAATGGCTGCTTTTGGATGTACAGTGGATAGAACTCCAAGATGAGGCATCATAAAAACACTGTCCTGTGCTAGGTTGGTTACGCCTTCAGGCTGGAAACCATCAATCAACATCAAAGCTGATTGAGCTCTTCTCGGCGCGTGAGACAGAAGACCACCAGTGCCAGCCAACCAATCGACATACAACATGTCTATGTAGGTTTCCTCAAAGGCTTCTTGTTCAAAGATGTCAGCTATTGTTCGCCGTCTTTGCACGCCTCGGAGCGGTCTTGCTAGCAACTTGTGATGTTCAAAGCCTAGACGTAATGCTTCTCTTGCCACCGCATGCTCAACCACTAAATCTTTTACAGTTTGCGGAATGGTTGTAGGCCGAATCATCTTGTTATAAAGACGATTACGAAGATCCTCTTCCTCTGTATCAAAGGGCACCCAACGCACTATATTTTTTGTTCCAGCCTCTTTCAGAACATTACATATGCTATAACTCATGCCCAAGTTGGCACTCACAGTTCTAACAAACTTATTTTCATACGTTGAATATACGTTCGTGGTTGCTCCACCTAAGCCCACTCCAATGACGTTTGCGTTGTATGTTTGGGCAATTGTCTGAAACATTCTTCCTTCTCCAGCAGGGGTTGGCATTATGGGAATCGGTGTCCACTTCATCAATCTGTCATATCCAGGCGCGTGAGACATCACATGTTCCATAAATAGCTCATGAATCACGTTTCTAGCTGGATCCGTGTTCTCAAATTCAAGGACGGGGCGTATGTTGTCGACGACCTTTAAGGCATATGCCTCATTTAGAATCCGCTCAACAGGAATACGAGCCTCTTTGTTCCCTGCAAAAACGATGGGTAGTTCGAAATCTATGCCCAACCGTGGCTTGGGCTTTGCTGCGTCAATCAGTTCAGCAGTCTCGACTACGTGAGTGACGTTTCCTCCATCTGTCCCGCCTGCCATCAAGATCATATCGGGTCTGAGATAACGTATCCTTTCTATTTTCTGATAAGGACGTCGACCATCGTTCACGGCCATGACATCCATGACTATAGCTCCCGCGCCTAGGGCGGCTCGTTCCGCGCTTTCTGCTGTCATGGTTTTTACCACGCCTGCAACCATCATTTGGAGTCCCCCACCAGCGCTACTCGTGGTAACATAGAGATCAACGCCCTCGTTTTCTCCTTTAGAAGGGATGATGATTCCATGAGGAGCCAACATTTTGTGCCCCGTCAGTTCCTCTACTTCTCGTACAGCATTACGAACGCCTAGGGTTACATCTTCAAAAGGAGCCTCGACAGTTGTAGGGGCTTCTCCACTGGCCACAAAGCGATATTCATTTCCAAGCTTCTTGAAGAAACGGGCCTTGCTGGTTGTGCTTCCACAATCAGTTGCTAGAATAACCTTTATCTTCTCTGAATCAATTTCTGACTTCGATGGCTTCCTTGATGCAGTCAACCGTTTTCAACCTATGATTCTGGCTTTTTCCTCAAGATTTAAAGTGACGATCCGAATAATAATCTATCGAACCGAGGTCTTAAACATGGAAGTCAAAAAGACGCCGACACTTAAAGACTACGTTGCAGGGGCAGTATTAGCCAATTCACTAGCGTGGTTGACGTTGGGTGTTGCGCCCTTTTTCGAAACTAATCCCCCAACTCTTATGCAATTCTTGATCCTAACATACATAGCCGGAGTTGTTCTGGCGGGATACTTGGTCACTCGCAAGGCGTTTCAAAATCACATAAAAGTGGGTTTGAAAACGGGACTAGGCTCATTTGTCTTTCATATCTATGTGTTCATGGGTGTAATTGAGCTAATTACAGGAGAAAGAATATTCCATTTGCTGGACCATTTGTTGATTCTTGCAATTTTCATCACCGGAGGACTTGCCGGAGCGTTTCTTCGTAAACGCCTTTCAACAGGAAAAGAAGAATCGCATGATTTGCGGCAGGGTCAAACTGATTTTTCCATAAAAACAACATCCCTGTCTGTGATAGGGTCTCTAATGTATCCAGTGACCTTGAACCCTTTGACTGAGTATAGTCCGATGGCGTTGAAATTATCAGCGAATTCATTGTGCAAGATGCGTTTTACACGGGGTGAGCTCTTCTTGAGTTCTTTCTCGAACTGATCGATTAGTATGCCTCCTAAGCCTTCACGAGCGCTTTGTTCATCTGCAACTGTCAAGAACATAATTCTTGGAAACCCCAATAAGGTACCATTTATCAAGCCCGAAATCTTCCCCTTCTTCTTAGCCACCAACGTCATGACCTGATCGCCATAAATCATTCTCTTCGCTTTGTTCTTATCGGCATACATCTTTGCTTCATTGCCCAAAGTCGAGATGATCATCTTCGCACAAGCATCAACATCGTTCTTCCGAAGAAGCTCGAAATCAAACTCCAACACAGACATCTCCAAATAATAACTATCGAATCATCACTAAAAGATTGTGCCTGGCTTCTACGTGTAGACCTTCACCGGGCTTCCAAGGAGTTCTTCATCGACGACAGTGATGCCCAGTCCAGGTTTTTCTGAAGGGATGCGTTTGGCACCTTCTAGTCTTGCTCCACCTTCCAAAACCAGTTGATCCTTGATAAGGATGTCAGAGTCTAGATCTGCGTATTGTATGTTTTTGATTGCAGCGGCCAACTGCACACCAGCGGTGATGCCGACTGTTGATTCTCCCATGCAGCCGATCATGCAGGGCACTTTGGCAGCTTCTGCCACGGCTGCGATCTTCCTTGCTTTGTGGATTCCTCCGCTTTTCATCAGCTTGATGTTGATAAGGTCTGCGGCATCTTGTCTTATGAGGTTTAAGGCATCTTCTGGGCTTTGGATGCTCTCGTCAGCCATCACGGGGATTGAAGAGCGCCTCCTTATCGCAGCTAAGCCTT
>JGI2171J19970_10002465_pt1 | contig 10157 bp, 12 predicted proteins | sample DeeMarSWOR324_28_FD_19970 | JGI IMG/M metagenome (IMG submission 19970) | reverse complement strand
TAGATTTTTCAGTTTCTTCAGCTCGGCTTCAGCTCGATTCCTCCGAAAAATGCAAAAAAACAAACTCTTAAGAGTCCGTTTTTCTTAATAAAAATTAGGAGAACTACAGACAACAGCTGTTGTGAAGATAAATTAGATGAATTAGAAAAAGAAATAAAACGTCTTTAGTTCTTTATCACCCATATTCTCACCACCCATCTTTTCAACAGACCACAACTTGTTAATTCAACATAATCATTTTACCTAACTGATTTCACCACCCTCTCTTACCACTTATTTGTTACCAGAATGCCACTCAAAGTCATACCAGAACATCTTAAAAATTACTGTTAAGATATCGAGTGGTGAACATATAGTTTTATAAATTTTTGTCATTTTTTTAAAAATGGTAAGTTTCGAGTGGTGTAAAGTTGAGTCCAAACCTAAAACTGAGTTTTAAATCCTAATTTTTCTATATTTTATTAGTGTAATTCATGAAACCAAGAATAATTTCAAGTGCTGTTATTAAAAAAGACAATAAGCTGTTGCTTGTAAAGGAAATGCTGGAAGATTCTAAAGAATATTGGGTTTTTCCTGGAGGCGGAGTAGCTTTTGGGGAAACTCTAACAGATGCAGCAAAACGCGAAATCAAGGAAGAGGTTGGTCTTGATATAGAAATAAAGGAATTTTTGGGATTCAAAGAAGCGATTTATACAAAATATGGCTATCATACTGTAATATTCTTCTTTTTAGCAGAACCATTGAACGATGATATATTAAAAAGTGATGTTTTAGAAGCAAAGTATTTTGCAACTGAACAGATTAAAAATCTAAATCTGGTTGAAAGCGCTAAATGGATGCTGAGTGAATTGTATAAAAAAGGTCATCTCTAATAGTTTTAATAAAACCCTAGGATAGAACCCATTTATTTACTTAATTTTACTTTTCAAAAGCTCTTTTAGTTTTTTTGCATCAATTTTTTTTCCAATTTTCTTTATTACTTGACCAACTAAGAAGTCTAAAGACTTTTCAATACCCGCTTTAACTTCTTCAACAGCTCTTTTATTTTCTTTCAAAACACCTTCAATTATTTTTTCCACATCCTTTATCTCAATAACAGAATATTTCTTAACCAAATCATCAAATTCTTCTGGTTTGAACATTATTTTTCTTAAAATCATCTCTCCTCCACGGTCTGAAACCTGTTTCTCTTGTATTAATCTTAATAATTTCATGAAAATTTCTTTAGTCAATTTCGTTTCATTTTGTGTAACATCATTATAGAATAGAGTTTTCTTAAGAATGTTTACCCAAGTTGCAGCAAATTTAGGATCTATATCCTTTACAACTTTATCATAAAATCGTGCTATTTCCAAGTCACTTGTCATTGATTTAGCTAATTCAGATGAAACCTTGAATTCTTTAAGATACCTCTCATATTTTTGGTGCGGTAATTCTGGTAAAGTTTTTCTCATATCTTCTATCCATTCATCCGTGATTTCTATTTTGGTTAAATCTGGCTCAAAAATATAACCATAATCTTCTTCAAACTCCTTTTTTCTTAAAGATCTAGTAATCTTACCACCCTCATCCCAAGCTCTTGTCTCTCTTTCAACCATTCCTCCCTTTCTAATAACATCCTGTTGTCTTATTACCTCATAAATAATAGCTTCTTCAGCCTCTTTGAAACCTGTTACATTCTTTATTTCAACTCTTTCCCCTCCTTGTATTGAGATGTTAACATCTGTTTTCAGAGATAATTCTCCTTTCTTATAAACACCTAGATATTCAACTATTGCTAAAAGTCTTTGGAGAAATATTCTTGCTTCCTTAGCAGAGTTCATATCAGGTTCTGTTACTATTTCACAAAGAGGTATTCCAGAACGATTGTAATCTATTAAGACATATCTGGCTGTTGTTATATTCTGTCCTATATGTTGAATTTTTGCTGGATCTTCTTCTAGATGGGTTCTTTTGATTCTAACAGTCTTCGATTTTCCTTCAGCATCTGTAATCTCCAATTTTCCTTCAAACCCTATAGGTATCTCATATTGTGTTATTTGGAAATTTTTTGACATATCTGGATAAAGATAAGTTTTTCTTGAAAAGAATATCTCAGGATTAATCTCACAATCTAAAGCAAGAGCTATCTTAATTCCAGCATCTATCGCAGCCCTGTTAACTCTTGGTTTGCTTCCAGGCATGCCTAAACATATAGGACAACATCTACTATTAGGTTCTGAATTCATTATATTTTCTAATGAACATCCGCAAAACATCTTAGTTTTTGTATTCAACTGAACATGCGTCTCTAAGCCAATCATAACTTTTGTCATAATCATAACCTTGGATATTTTATCTCTCCCCTCTTTTTTTCAAAAATAAAGGCAGCCTGAATTATCTTACCCTCTTGTAGATGATCTCCTAATAGATGCATTCCAACAGGCATCCCATTTACAAAACCGCAAGGAACAGATATATGAGGAATTCCAGCCAAGTTTGGTGGATTTGTCAAGATGTCAGCCATAAAGTGTTGAATAGGAGTCATTTTATCTAATTCTTCAAAAGTTGGAGCAATGGTAGGCATGACAGGAGAAGCTAAAACATCAAACTCTTTGAAAGCTTTTTTATAATCTTCAATTATTAGGGTTCTAACTTTCAAGGCTTTTAGATAAAAAGCATCTCTGTATCCTGCCATTCTTGCATAAGTTCCTAATATTATTCTTCTCTTGGCTTCTGGCCCAAAACCTTGGGCTCTTATTTCAGAAAAATACTCGTTAAAACCTCTATCTTCTGGATTTGATGATAAACCATATCTTAAACCACAGAATTTTGCCAAGTTTGTTGAGGCCTCTGACAAAGCTAATATATAGTAAGCAGGAACACCCCACTTGGTGTGAGGAAGACTACACTCAGAGTATTCAAAACCTATTGATTCTAGTTTCTTTATGGCATTCCAAACACATTTTTTGATTTTTTCATCAACAGCATCTCCAAAATATTCTTTAGGAATCCCTATCCTTAGCTTACCCTCTCTACAGAATTTTGTGTAATCTTGAGCTTTTTGATCTAAAGATGTTGAATCCTTTGGATCATGACCAGCTATTATGGATAGACCATAAGCCATATCTTTAACTGTTCTTGATATCACCCCAATTTTATCTAAAGAGTTAGCATAATCTATCAAACCGTATCTACTCACCAATCCATAGGTTGGAGTTATTCCAACAACACCACAGAAATTGGCAGGCGAGGATATAGAACCCCCTGTTGACTCTGCTATTGTGAATTTTGGATATTCGGAGATTGCTGGATAAGCACCAGAGCCCCCGCTGCTACCCCCACAACATCTTTTAGGATTCCAAGGATTCTTAGGAACTTTAAAATCAACACCAACATTAACACTAAAACCACCAAAACCAAACTCATCCATTGAAGTTTTAGCTATTATACTTCCTCCTTTTTCTTTAATTCTCTTAACAACAGTTGCATCAAAAACAGGTATGTAATTATGAAGAATTTTTGATCCAGCACTAGACCTTAAACCCTTTGTGCAGATACAGTCTTTAATGGCAACTGGAAATCCTTCTTCAGGGTTCTCATTGATTGTAACAAAAAGATTATATTTTTCATTTATCTTCTTTGCTTCATCAACAATTTTTTGCATATCCATATCAAACAGCCCTTGGTCCTTTAAACATTTTATCTTCCTTTTGCTCTGCATTTGCTAAAGCCTCTTCCTGACTTAAACACTCCTCTTTTTTATCTTCTCTAACAACGTTTTTCATCTCAATTGCATGGAAAGAAGGTTTAACATCCTCTATATCAACCTCATTGAGAGAAGAAAATGCATCTAAAATGCCTGAAAGATCTTCTGAAAACTTTGCTATCTCTTCGTCTGTTAATTTTATTCTAGCTAGGCTTGCAACATGTTCAACAGTCTTTTTATCTATCATGCTATCACAAGGCGGTTGGGGCAGGACTCGAACCTGCGACCTTCTGGTTAACAGCCAGACATTCTACCTACTGAACTACCCAACCATGAAAGTATTGTTATTGTCAAACATTATAAATAATTGGGTTTTTTATCTTTTCGCTATCTAAATATTATTCTGTTATTTGGTGGAAACATGGCAGGTATTTCAGCTGTTTTTTCAGATGATAGGTCAACTTTAAAGACTTATAATACCCTTTTTCAAGTGCATCACAGAGGACAGGATTCTTGTGGTATAGCAGCTGCTGGAGACGAGTCAATTAGAACTTATAGCGGTAATGGACGTATGAAAAAGGTTCTTGAAGGAATAATAAAGTCATTCGCTCACCCCACCGATTATGCATCAATTGGTTACGTTGGGAAAGAAAGGATAATGAGAAAAACGTTCCTCCTATCAAGATGGAATTTGAAGATTATGATATTTCTTTAGCAATGGATGGCATGGTTTTAAATAGCCACAAGTTTGATAATCAGTTTAATCTCAAAACACCTTGTGATGAAGAATTATTTGGAACAATTTTTTATAATCACTTAAGAAATACAGAAGATTTAGATGAAGCTGCTTATCAAACAATGAAAGAACTTGATAAAGCCTACTATTCTCTTGTAATGTTAGTTTTAGACAAAAATAAAAAAAAGACTGAATTTGTAGGTTTGAGAGATAAAAGGGGAATAAAGCCTATGTATACTGGAATAAATAAAAACAGTCTTATAGTTGTTTCTGAATCAGGAGCAGTTGATTATTTAGAAAGATTTTTAGGAAATAAAATGGAAAGAAGGGATGTTAAACCAGGAGAGATATTAGTAAAAAGTAAAGATGGTTTTTATTCAAAGCAGTTGTTAACTCCAAAACGAGCAGAGTGCGTTTTTGAGTGGGTTTACATATCTAGACCAGACGCTAAAATGAATGGAATAGAATCTCATGCTGTAAGGAAAGAACTTGGTAGAAGTTTAGCTAGAATACACAGTGATATTATTAAAGATGATGGAAATACTGTAGTGATACCTGTACCCGATTCTGGAAGATCTGTCACAACAGGAATAGCTAAAGAAAGCGGTATATTTCAAGACGAAGGAATGATTAAAAATCAATATGTAGCTCGAACTTTTATAATTTCTGATCCTAAAAAAAGAAGTGAGGACGCCTCTTTAAAACATAACCCAATTGAATCAGCAGTTAGAGGTAAGAGATTAGTTATAGGTGATGACAGCATTGTTAGAGGAACCATAAGTGAAAATGTTTCAAGAATATTAAAAGGAGCAGGAGCAGAGGAGGTTATTTATGCGGTTAGTTATTCGCCTATAATTGAACGATGTTTTGAAGAACCTGGTAAGGAATTAGCTGCTGCTAAATTTAAAAACTTAGACTTTCGTGAAATTGGAATAAAATTAGCAGAAAATTTACCAAGCATAGATTATGTTATCTATAATGATTTTGATTCTGTTGTAAAAGCCATTGGAATACCTAAGAACCAATTATGTACATATTGTATTTCTGGAGAAAATCCATTTAAATAGCATTATTTAAATTATTCTTTAAAATTAATTTAAGGGCCCATAGCTCAACCTGGATAGAGCGGCAGGCTTCGGACCTGTTGATGGGGGTTCAAATCCCCTTGGGCCCACTTGTGATTTTATGGCAAACGAGAACATAGATGAGGGAGTTGAAGAAGAGGCCAAGAAACACACTGCTGGACACATTCTTTTCCAATCTCTTAAAAGAATTTTTCCTGAGATGAAAATAATAAAGGATATTTTCAAACATGAGAAGACTGCTCTAATTGTTAGATATCCTAAGCAAATAGATTGGGATAAAGTTCTTGAAGCAGAAAAAATGGCAAACAAGATTGTTGAGGAAGATCGAGAAGTTAGATTCATTCATGTTTCAAAGGAAAAAATACCAGAAAAATTTGGAGATAAGGTTAGGGGTAGATGGGACCTGATTAAAGATGACACAATAAGGGTTGTTGAAGTAGATGATTTTGATTATTCTGCATGCATGGGCAAACATGTGAAGAGCGCAGGGAAAATAGAAATGATAATTATAACAGGGATTCATTCCTTAAGAAAGGATGAGTATGAGATAATATTTGAGGTTGGTAGAGAAGCTAAAATGAGAGCATTAGAACTGGTAAAGACTCTAGGAGAAGTAAGTGAGATTGTAGGCGCAGAACCATTCAAACTACCTGCAACTATAAAAAATATTAAATCTCGTTTAGAGTCTTTTGAGAGAAATCTTAGAATATTGAGCAAGGAGAGATTAAAATCGATTAATGATTACGAGAATGTAGATGGTATTAAGATATATTCTAAAGTTCTGGAAGGTTTTGATAGGAACGAAGTTGGCAAACATATATTTGATTTAACTAAAGACAATAAAACCATAGCTGTTTTTGCTAACATCGATGGAGAAAAAGCCACTATTTCAGCTGGAAAAAGCAATGATCTTGATATCGATTTATTAACTGTTGTTAAAGCAATGTGTAAAAAACTTGGTGGAAATGCTGGTGGAAAAAACAGGTTAATAGTTGGTGGCTGCAACTCTAAAAATCTAAGGGAGAACTTTAAAGAAATGGTAGATGATATTAAGAACAGTATTTAAAATTATAAATTAAATTTATATGGAGGATAAAATGAGCGAAGAGAAATTTGATGATATTGGGGAAATATTGAATGGCAAAACTGGTTTGGTTAAGATTCGTGGTTGGCTTCATAACAAAAGGTCAAGCGGAGGAATACAGTTTATAATTCTAAGAGATCATAGCGGTTTTGTTCAGTGTACACTAGAAGAAAAAATAGATAAAAAAGCATTTGATGAAATAGAAGCTTTGCCTGCAGAATCAGTTGTTGTTGTAGAAGGAGATGCTAGGAAAGATGAGAGGGCTCCAGGAGGTTATGAAATATACGTAAAGAAAATTAATGTTTTATTCAAAGCTGAGCCAGATTTTCCAATAGCAAAGAAAAAACATGGTGCAGAGTTCTTATTGGATGAAAGGCATCTTTGGTTGCGTAGCAAGAAAATGCAATCTATGTTAAGATTACGTTCAAAGCTATTGGCAGTTGCCAGACAATGGCTGCTTGATCATGGTTATAAGGAATTTCAATCTCCAATTTTCATAACAGCTGCCTGTGAAGGAGGTTCAACTTTATTTCCAGTTGAATATTTTGGAAAACAAGCATATCTTACCCAAAGCTGGCAATTATATGCTGAAGCTGCAATTTCAAGTATAGGAAAAATTTTCACTATTGCCCCAAGTTTTCGTGCAGAGAAATCACGTACGAGAAGACACCTAACCGAATATTGGCACCTTGAGGTAGAAGANCCTTTTTGTGATTTAGAGTGCACCATGAAAATGCAGGAGAATTTTATATCGCATATAGTTCAAANTNTGGCTCAANAACTNCCNGAAGATATTAAAATATTTGGTCGTGATCCGCAAGAACTTCTTAATGTTAAANCTCCATTTGATAGAATAACTTATGATGAGGCAGTTGAAATAATTAATAAAGAAGGTGGATACNTNAAATGGGGAGATGATTTAACATGGCTTCAAGAGAAAATATTGACAATGAAACACAAGAAACCATTTTTTGTTCACAGATATCCTAAGGGTGTAAAGGCTTTTTACCATATGCCTGATCCAGAAAGATTTGAAGTCACTCTTTCAGCTGATTTGTTAGCACCAGAAGGTTATGGGGAGATAATTGGTGGTGGACAAAGGATACACGATTTAAAACAATTGCTTCAAAGAATTAAAGATGAAAAACTTGATCCCAAAGACTATTCATGGTATGTAGATTTGAGAAAATGGGGTACTGTTCCTCATGCAGGTTTTGGAATGGGTGTTGAAAGATTGTTGATGTGGATGTTAAAATTAGATCATATAAGGGATGCGATAGCATTTCCAAGAACAATGACGAGATACTTTCCTTAAAAACTTATTTTAATTAAGAAATAACTTATATCATGCCTCGGTAGCTCAGTTGGTAGAGCAGTTGGCTGTTAACCAAAAGGTCGCAGGTTCGAGTCCCGCCCGAGGCGCCTCTTCTTTTAAAAAGTTTTGGATTTTTATTATANTTATGGAAAGAATNGGTATAGTTTTCCAATATGAATCACCAACTCTTAATGAAGAATTTTTACAAAGTAAAGTAGAAGAGTTAGTTGATAGAGTTAAATCCAAATATTCCAACTTGATTAGCGATGCTGAAGCAGATCGAAATAAAGCCATTTTTTACTTCGAAAATTACGAAAAAAGAACAGAGTTTGCTAAAAAAACAAGAGCCACCCCAATCGAGCGTCGACATCCTTTGAAAGTTTTGTGGGCAAAAATTAGAAATAAACCAGTTTTTCGTTACGATATAAAACAAACCACATATACTATACCAGAATTTCAAAACTATAATCTTTGATGTTCTATCAACAGGATATTTATATCTTCTAAAAACACAATAATCTAAAAATGAGATACATAACAAAGCAAATTCTAAAAAAGGTTTACAGAAAGAGGGATCCTTGGTCTCATAAAGGACAATATGGAAAGCTTGTTGTAATATCTGGTAGCAAAAGACATACTGGTTCTCCCTGTTTTGTTGGTTTATCAGCTTATAAGGCAGGCTGTGATCTTGTTTATATTGCAGCGCCAGCAAGAGCAGCTGATGTTGCTGCTATTTTTTCACCAGTTTTAATAACAGAGCCTTTAGAAGGGGATAGGTTAGAACAAAGGCATATAGAAAAAATACTTTATTTGATAGAAGAGGTTAGAGCAACTGCTGTGGCTATCGGACCAGGTCTTTGGAGGGATGAAGAAACCTTTAATGCGATATTAAATCTTGTTGAAAATATAGACTTGCCAATGATAATAGATGCTGATGCCATAAGGGCTGTTTCAAGAAATAAAAATGTTTTAAAGGGTAAAAAATGTGTTTTAACTCCCCATGCTGATGAGTTTAGGGAATTAACAGGAATTAAAGTTAACAGTCTAAATGAAAGAAAAAAGGCAGTTAAGAAAGAAGCTAAGAATATAGGAGCTGTTATTTTGCTAAAAGGTTATGTTGATGTTATTTCAGATGGAAACAAAATAGCATTAAACAAAACAGGAACTCCTTTAATGACAAAGGGAGGATGTGGCGACACCCTCACAGGAATATGCGGAGCATTTCTTGCAAGAGGAATAGATGTTTTTACATCAGCGTGTGCAGCTGCATACATTAATGGAAAGGCAGGGGAGTTAGCTTCTAAAAAATACAGAGAAAGCTTATTACCTACAGATCTAATAGAGCATATTCATAAAGTTATTAAATAGATTTTTAGGTTAAAACCTTAAAAAACAAGATTCTTTTAAATACAGCTTATAAGAAATATGGTATATGAATAAAATAATCATCATTGTATTGATACTGATTGTAGTAGGAGCTGTGTGGTTTTTCTGGTTCAGTGGTTTTGGAGGCTCAGGCGAGTATTGTGTTAAAACAGATACCGGAGAGAGAATGAGCTTAGAGGAAGCCAGAGAGATTGCCTTGAAAAGCGAGTGCTTTGAACAAGGATTACCCAAAGAGACTTATATGTGCAATGAATATACAGGTACTTGGTGGTTAGATTTGGATGTTGTGTTAGAAGGATGTAATCCTGCATGCGTAATAGATGTTGCAACAAAAGAAGCAGAAATAAACTGGAGATGCACAGGTTTAGTAGAATAAAAGTATAGATAAATTTCTCTTTTTTCTAATATTGAAAATCTTTAATATATTTAAGAAATAGCATTGAATTATATCTTAGGCCCCGATCGTCTAGCCCGGTCAAGGACACGAGCCTCTCGAGTTCGTAACATGGGTTCAAATCCCATTCGGGGCACTTAAATTTATAAACTTCTTATCTCATTATTAAAGAGTGAGTTTATGAAAATAAGTGAACTAAAAGCTGGAATGAACAATGTAAAAATAAAAGCAAAGGTAGTCGAATTAAGTGAACCAAGAGAGATTATGACAAAATTTGGAAGCATGACAACATTAACTGAGGCCACTTTACAAGACGATTCTGGCTCTGTAAAATTAGTTTTGTGGGGAAAACAGTCTGAAGGTATAGAAAATAATCAAGAAGTAGAGGTAACAAATGGTTTTACCAAAGAGTTTAGGGATGAATTACAAGTGGGAATTGGAAGAAACGGTTCTATAAAAGCTGTTTAAA
>JGI2171J19970_10002460_pt1 | contig 10168 bp, 10 predicted proteins | sample DeeMarSWOR324_28_FD_19970 | JGI IMG/M metagenome (IMG submission 19970) | reverse complement strand
GGGGGTCAGCGCGCGCATATGAATTATATAATAAATTACTTCCGGCCGATGTCGAGTTCCATGGGTCCCCAAGCCGTGTTCAAGATCTGTGAATGGACGGACCTGAATCCTACGCGAAGCATGGAGTCGGCGATATAGCCTTGTTCAATCCCCGCTTCCTGACCCATCAAGACCATGGAGAGCATTCCGAGCACGAGGTTCTCGGGCTTCGTTCCTTCGTGAGTCTGCCCAAACCCGAAGATTGAAACGAACACGCCACCTTGATTGAGTGCGTCATATATTTTCTTCACGACCGGGTCAATTACGTGGGCAAACTGGAGGGAATTAGAGGTGAAAACAAGGTCGTATCCTTCGCCAATGGGATCCCGGTTGAAGTCTCCGCCGAGGACCTCCACTCTGTCCTCCATCTGATACTCTCTGATGAATGTCTCGGCTACTCTAACGACTGGTGGCAGGTCAAAGATCACGCCCTTCATGTCAGGATGTGCCGCGACTATGGCCATGCCTATGAGTCCGGGACCGCCTCCTAGGTCCAACATCTTTTTAAATGACGAGAACTCCGGCAGTTTTGACACGATTTCAACCGCCAGTTGCGCGTCGCCAGCTTGCTCGGTGTTGACCATCATGGTTGCGCCCTGAGCTAGCATTTCCTCGGAGAAGGGCGATTTTTCTGGTTTAGGCGGTGGGCCCTCCTTCACCAACTTCGTCAGGTTATCCAGCGGAGAATCAGCGCTTGCCATGAAGGCGAGCATCTGTCCCACATATGTTTGGCTACCCTCCACCAAGAAAGCCTGTGCAACAGGTGCATTTTGGTACAAACCAACCTTTTTCTGCACCAAATCTATAGCTGCCAAGCCATCGAGGAACAGCATCATATTTCTCGGGTGGGCGTCAATGGTCTGCGCCACTTCTTCAGCAGACACGGGATCGGACATATAATTAAAAACCTTCAGTTCGATGCCCGTTAACAACAACTTGGATCGAATGGGAGAAAATATCATCCTGTAAAGCTCTCCATAATCCATATCCAATTTAGGTAACTCCATCGCATTACCCCAACAACTTTATTCTTCAAAAAAATACTTCTAGCTTATATAATAACATAGGCAATTGTTTCCAGTCTTGCGAATAAGCGCTTGAATTCACACGCAAAATGATAGAGCAGGTTCTAAATTAATCACTCGCGCACGCGGTTTTTAAAAGCGCGCGCACGCTGTGCGGGCGGGCGATATGTTGTAAATAGGTTTATGCACTAAAATGAGCGCGCTTTTTATAAAATTTTGAAATGTCTAAAATAATGGTGATGTTCAAGTAGTAGAGAGAATATCGCGTAGAGGTGTTAATATTGGATATGAATCTCTTCTTTCGGCTTTCTTTCATCGCTCTATGGGCACTATTTGCAGTTGTACGAGGGTACTATGGACGAAAGACAAAAACTCATAGCACCATTGCTGGTGCGATGGAGAAGTTAAAGACAGCTATAGCTGAAGAAGATATGGGAACAGGATTCAAAATAATCACTGCAATCACCACAGCCATAGGAGCTGCAGGATTAGTCCTCTATCTTTTATCGCCACCATGGTGGACATGGACGTCTATTCCACTCGGCGAATGGATTCAATGGTCAGGTATAGTCATGGCACTGGTACCAATTTTCTTTATAATCTGGGTTCATCGGCACTTAGACAAACAATGGTCTATAGCGTTGGAACTTAGAGAAGATCATAAGTTAATCACAACAGGCCCATACAGGTATGTAAGACATCCCATGTATCTTGGGATATTCATCTATAATATCGGACTGATGATGATATCCTTGGATGTGTTGGTAATTCTGTTCTTTGCATTTACAATTTGGGTGAACTATAGAAGAATCCCAAGAGAGGAGCAGATGCTCATCCAAAAGTTTGGTGATGAGTACCTTGAGTACATAAAACGATCAGGAAGACTACTACCGCAGTTTCGTCGCGACAAGGTTTGACAACGTTTTAGCGAGGGACTTTGGTTCTCGTGCGTGCATGGGTGGGGTTAAATTTTCTCCTCAACCCTGAGGGACCTCCCCTTTGTCGAGTTGGATACCTTCGAGATAATCCTCAGGCGGATGACCGTGGCGGAGAACAGGACCAGGCCCCAGACCTTGATGATTGGCCACTCAGGCTATCTGACTTCGGCCCGAAAGGTCCTGGAGTGACCACCCCTCATAACCTGCCGTTAGTTTAACATCGGTAGGATTCCAGGCATGGTCTCTATGCTCATGGATAACTCTAAATTCCATTGGATCCAATTCTTCCCCGATCCGTTATGCTTGACAGCAAGGCCATGGACATCATGAAGAGGATGATGGAGGCCTTCGGGCCCTCTGGCTTCGAGAGGGAGGTGAATGCCCTCTGCAAGGAGTACATGGAGCCCTACGTCGACGAGGTGGTCACCGACAAGCTCGGCACGGTGGCGTTCGTCGTGAAGGGCTCCCAGGAGAGGCCGAGGGTCCTCCTTGCGGGGCACACCGACGAGGTGGGCTTCATCGTCTCCTCTGTCTCCAAGGAGGGGTACCTGACATTCAACCAGCTCGGGGGCTGGTGGGACCAGGTGCTCCTGGGGCAGAGGGTCGTCGTCCGGGGCAGTAAGGGGGACGTCCATGGGGTCATAGGCGCCAAGCCGCCCCACATCCTCTCCCAAGAGGAAAGGAACAAAGTCGTGGAGAAGAAGGACATGTTCATCGACATAGGCGCCACGAGCCAGGAGGAGGTGGAGGAAGCTGGCATCAAGGTCGGCGATCCCGTCGTACCCTGGAGCCCCTTCAGCATCATCCGGGACGGGAAGATCGCTATGGGGAAGGCCTTCGATGACAGGATCGGGGCCTTTGTCCTCATGGAGGCGATCCGCAGGATGAAAGAGCAGGGGATCGCCCACTCGAACACCATCTACGGCGCCGCCACCGTCCAGGAGGAGGTCGGCCTCAGGGGGGCCACCACGGTCGCCCACGTCGTAGACCCCGACGTCGCCGTAGTCCTCGAGGTGGACATAGCGGGGGACGTACCCGGCATTAAGCCCCACGAGGCCCTCACCAAGCTGGGGCAGGGGCCCGGGCTCCTCACCTTCGACGGGAGCATGATACCCAACCAGCCCTTCAAGGAGTTCGTCATCAGCGTCGCAAAGCAGGCCCAGATACCCCTCCAGCTGAGCCAGATCAGGGGAGGTGGCACGGACGCTGGGAGGATCCACATAAGCCGGGCTGGCTGTCCCTCAGTGGTCGTGAGCGTACCTACGAGGCATATCCACAGCCACGTCGGCCTCCTTAGCCTTAAGGACACGGAGAACGCCGTCCGCCTTGTCATCGAGCTCTTGAAGAGGCTCGACTCGAAGACCGTTGAGGGCTTCACCAACCTCTAGACTTTTACATCCCCGTCTTATTCCATACGCGATGCGCCTTGAGACCCCCCCTCAAATGGGCGGGCGGGAAGAGGAGCCTAGTCGAGAGGATCGTGGGGCTCTTCCCCGAGGACTATAGGGACAGGAGGTACCACGAGCCGTTCCTCGGGGGCGGNGCAGTCTTCTTCCACGTGAAGCCCAGAGGGGGATCCGTCAACGACATCAACCCGAGGCTTATGAACTTCTACAGGGTGGTCAGGGACAGCCCCGAGGAGCTCATCGAGGAGGCCTCCGGGTATAGGTACGACGAGGCGGAGTACTACAGGCTCAGGGGCAGGTTTAACTCCCCCGTCCTCTCCCCAGTCGAGGACGCCGCCCTCTTCCTGTACCTGAACAAGACNGCGTACAACGGGCTCTACAGGGTGAACTCGAGAGGGGAGTTCAACGTGCCCTTCGGGAGGTACGTGAACCCAACGATNGTCCCCAGGAAGGGCATCATGAGGGCGAGNAGGCTCCTGAAGGGGATCGACATCCACTGCGGCGACTTCGGCTACGTTCTCGANGTNGCTGGGAGCGGGGACCTCTGCTACCTTGACCCCCCTTACCATCCCGCCAGCGAGACGGCTAACTTCACGGACTACGCCGCGGACGGCTTCGANACCCCGGAACAGAAGCGCCTGCGGGACCTCTGCCTGGAGCTTGACGGGAGGAACGTCATATTCGTCCTGAGTAACTCCGACACGGAACTCGTAAGGAGCCTCTACGAGCCGCTGACCGACTTCAATATGGTTTCCTTCCCGACGAGGCGGATGATCAGCAGCAAGGTCTCGAGCAGGGGCTCCGGATGCGACATCCTCATCACGAACAACCACTGATCAGACGGTCGCCTCCCCGTCTTTTGGGGCTTTCACGAACCTTGTCCAATCGATCCTGATCATCAGCACTAATATGACGGCGAGCAGGGCGACCGAGATCACGCCCCCCAGCGCTCCGCTTGACTCGAAGAGCCGCCTGACGAAGTCGAAGCTGAGCCGTCCCGCGTAGGCGACGATCAGGCACATACCCAGCTTGCCGAGGAGGGCGGCGANNANGGCCTTCCTCAGATCGTACCTCAGCATGCCCATGGGGACGAGGATGAGGTCGTCGGGAAGCGGGAGGAGGGCGAAGAGGAATATGGCGAGCATCCCGTACCTCTCCACCAGCAGCCTGGCGCTCTCGAGCCTCTTACCGTACTTCTCGTTGAGTATCCTCCTGCCGCCCATTCCGACGAGGTAGGCGGAGAACTCGCCGATTGTAGAGCCGAGGCCGCAGACGACGCCAAGTATGAGGGGGTCCAGCGTGGCGCCGAAGACGTATATCGTGATGGTGAAGGGGACTGGGAAGAATATGGTGAAGTTCCCGAAAAGAGAGATGAGGAACGCGCCCGCGTACCCGTACTGCTGTACGAGGTTCCCCATCCAGCCCCAGATATCCATGCTCCCCACACCGCAATAGCCGAAGGCCGCTTGAACGAATTAACGCCGANGAGCGTTAAAACAATACCGCGAAACCGCAGGATAGAAGTACACCTACCAAGGAAATCTACGCGGGAGTCGGTGTGATCATCGTAAAGGACATCGGCGAGGGGAACATAGAGGACATCTTCAAGGTCTGCTCGCACAGCCGGCTGGACGACCCTCTCCAGCGGACGGGAATGGAGATGAAGAGGGCGTGGCTACTCAGGATGCTCGAGGAGCACGGACCCTGCACGAAGATCGCCTACCTGGACGGGAGGCCGGTGGCCCAGATCCTCTTCTACCCCGAGGAGGCCGTGCCTTTCATACCGGATCCGAGGGAGGGCGCCGTCGTCCTGAACTGTGCCTACAACCCGTTCCCGGAGGCCCGGGGCAAGGGGGCAGGCTCGTCCCTGGTCAGGAACCTGGCAGAGGAGGCGGGGGCCGGCCTGAAGTGCCTGAGAGGGGAGCCCTGCAGCATCATAGCGGCCAAACCCTTCGAGACCGGCGAGGGGCTCTCCATGACGGAGTTCTACTCGAGGTGCGGCTTCTCCAGGGCCGACTCGGAGATGTACCTGGAGATCTTGGGGGAGTACCGTCCGAAGGGCGAGATGGCTTATGAGCCTCTGGAGGAGGATGGTGGGAAGGTGATCATGTTCTACGACCCGATATGCGAGTGGGGATACGGGTTCGCCGTCAGGGTGAGGGACCTGATCCACGAAATAGAACCAGGGTACCCCTTCGAGATGATCGATCCCTGGGAGAGGCCCGGGGAGTCGGCGAGGCGGGGGAACCGGCAGCTAATCGTCAACGGACACGTGATCCAGAGCTTCTGGATGAACAGGAAGGCCTTCCGAAGGGAGGTCGAAGAGGCCATCAGGGGCTGAGTGCGAGGCCATCACGGCATAAAACAATGAGAGATGAACTCAAGTTGAGGGGCCAGTAGATCTGAAACACGGCTCCAAAGGCTGGAGTCCCGACGTAGCGGCGCAATTTCAATCCCAAACCTTGTATATTTTAGCACGGGATCTAGCTGGCGAGGAGCCATGAAGACCAATCCGGTGATCGAGTGCCTGTTCGATCACAAGTCGATAAGGAAGTTCACGGACGAGGACCCATCTGACAAGGATGTTGAGACCGTCGTCAGAGCAGGCCAGAGGGCCCCCTTCTCATCGCAGACATACAGCCTCCTGCTTTCCAGGGACAGGGATAGGAACCCGTGGAGGGCCCCCCTCCACTTCACCGTCTGCGTCGACTCCCACAAGTTCGAGCTCATAATGGAGGAGAGGGGCTGGACTTTCGTCATGAACGACCTCTCTTTCCTGTTCCTGAGCATCCAGGACGCCTCCCTGGCGGCCGAGAACATGATAGTCGCCGGGAGGAGCCTCGGCCTGGGCAGCTGCCTCCTGGGGGGAACAATGTTCAGAGCCGCCGAGATCGCTGAGAAGTACAACCTCCCGCAGAGAGTTTTCCCCTTGGTGGGGCTAGTCATGGGATACCCCGCGGAGGACCCACTCCCGAGACCCCGCTACCCCCTAGAGTACACCCTCTTCGAGGATGAGTATCCGGGGCTCGACGAGGAGGCCATCCGGGAGGCCATGAGGGTGATGGACGAGGGATACCTGGCCCAGGACTACTACAGGTCGAGGAGCGTCAAGATACCCCTCACGAGTGGCCGTGAGGAGACCTTCACCTATGAGGACTACAGCTGGACGGAGCATATCTGCAGGAAGCTTGGGCAGTGGGACCCGGATCCGTGTAATCTACTTGAGCAGCTTGAGAAAAGGGGCTTCCACATAATAAAAAGGAGAGCGTAGGGGCAATATCTCAAAGTCTGTTCAGAGGCATCCTGAGACCTTTTTCAGGTCTGTGAGGGAGAGCCTGGAGACCCTCTTTTCCAGAATGGTATGACCGATCCCCATGGATCCGATGACTGCGTTGGCCTCCCGCTTCGTTTCAGGGGCGTCGAAAGTCTGAGATGAGCCTATCAAAGCCTCCCTCAACGCGTTTTTCAGCTTCTTGTCTGCCTGCAGGATGACCCTTCGGAGAATGTCTTCGCTTCTTCCCTCAGCCCCCCTCGGCTCCAGAGTCAGGATGCTGGTAGTGATTCTAGGGGGCGGGAGGTAGACCTCGGGTTCTATGTCCTCGATGTGCCTGATCCTGAAGAAGGCATTGGCCACGAGGGTGAGTTTTGTGTAGCCTTGGTCATCGGGATATGCAGTCAGGGTCCTCGCGTAGGATTCTGGGACGATCAGGGAGGCCCTCTCGAACTGGAGTGGAAGTAGCCTCTGGTTTAAGGGTTCGCAGATGGCGTAAGGGAGGTTTGAGGCGATCTTGGTAAACGGTGGGAACCCGATGTAGAGGGCGTCGCCGTGGACGATGACCACGTTGCCGAGGCCGGCAGTCCTCTCCCTGAGGGCGGGGAGGAACTTGGGGTTCTTCTCCACGGCGTAGACCCTCCGGGCGGACCCGGCGAGGGATACTGTTATGTTGCCGAGGCCGGCGCCTATGTCCAGGGCGGTGTCGCCTGGGTTCACCTCGGCGCTCTCTATCAGGCGTTCGATCACCCCGAGATCCACGAGCTGCTGCTCGTCGAGCTGGGTTTCTAGTGTGATACTGTGTTTTTCTAGAAGTCTGACGGTCTCTTCCCGGAGCATCTTCGTCCCTTCAAGTTCGGTGGTAGACCGAGAGATAACTGTTTCAGGGGGTTGTATTTAGCGTTAAGGAAGGAAAACGGCTTAATCCAAGAGACCAAGTCTTCTTGGATCGGTCGTTAACTTCTTAACAGATACAATCATATAGAAAGGAAACTATCTGTGGGCTGGACTTGATTTTTCATGTCAAAGCAGTCACTTTCGACGATTTCTATACTTTGCGTTATCCATTCGGGCAGAGGGAGGACATTATTTATCCAATATTGAGGGCTTTGAAGGAGAGAGGATTTTTTTTCGATGATCAGATTTTCATGAAACAGTACTTCATAGCCGATATGGATTATAGAAGAAGCCTGAAGGAAACCTTGCGCGAATCGCTGCTCGATGATATGGTATCAAGTGCTCTGATTGCATGCGGCTGCGATCCAGAGGCCATCACAGGGGCCGTCAATGAGGCCGTGGACTTCGGAATAAAGACCAGAGAATGCCGATGGTTCCCGCACGCGAAGGCAACTCTCAAATCGTTGAGGGAGAAGGGCTACATGCTCGGGCTAATCTCGAACACCCACTGGCGGATACTAGAAAGCTTGAGAGGGGAATTCGAGAACCTGTTCGATGTCGTCACCCTCTCCTATGAGCACGGTCATGCGAAGCCACATCCTTCGATATTTGAAGTCACCTTGAACGGGCTCGGTGTGGACGCGGATGAATGCCTGCACGTCGGGGACGACCCGATCTCGGACGTTCGGGGAGCCAGAGACATGGGCATGAAGACCGCGTTCATCCAAAGAGATATGATGGAAGCGGATGCTGATATAACAATCAAAAGTCTAGATGAATTAACGAAACATTTATCGAAAAAATAACGAACTCGCCAAGTCGTACGTTTTAATCCTTCATATAATCATTTTGCGAGAAGATTGAATGAAATTTGATTAAAAGGACTCTTAGAAGTATAGGATAAAGGCTCCAGAAAAGGGATATAAGGCCAGCGGAACCTTCCTGTGAACCATGGGGGCATCTGAGGGGAAAGAGGAGCAGTCGCTGGCGTTCGGCGGGCAGGCCCTGATAGAGGGCATCATGATCCGCTCCCGCACGCACATGGTGATGTGCGTGAGGCAGACAGAGGACCAGATACTGACCCACGCGGTGCAGATCCGCCCCGCCTCCGAGCGGCACTGGGCCCTTGGGCTCCCTTTCCTGAGGGGCATCTTCGCGCTGTTCGAGAGCCTGTACCTCGGGGTTAAGGGGATCTACTTCTCCGTGAACGCCGTCCTGGAGGAGGAAGAGGAGGAGTTCACCTGGAAGGAGTGGGCCGTGGTTATCGTCCTCACCCTCGCCCTCTCGTCCCTGTTCTTCGTGCTGCCCTTCCTACTGACCAGCCTATTCCACCTCACCGGGGTTCTTTTCAACGTAGTCGAGGCCGTTGTGCGCATCGCGATCTTCCTGCTGTACATATCGCTTGTGGCTACGTGGGGGGAGTTCAGGAGGGTGCTCCAGTACCACGGAGCGGAGCACAAGACGATCAACGCCCTCGAAGCCGGCGAGGCCCTGGAGGTGGAGAATGTAAAAAAATTCTCAAGACTGCACCCGAGGTGCGGGACTTCCTTCATCTTCATAGTCGTGCTCGTGAGCATCCTTCTCTTCTCCATCATGCCGAGCAGTGACTTCTTCGTAAGACTCGCCTACAGGGTCGTCCTGATCCCGGTTATAGGCGCGGTGTCCTATGAACTTCTCAGGCTTAGCGGCAAGTACAGGAAATCTATAATCATGAGGGCCCTGACGGCTCCTGGCCTGGCATTCCAGCGCCTGACGACCAGGGAGCCGGATGACGACATGCTCGAGGTCGCCATAAGGGCCGTCGAGGAAGTTAACAGGTTGAGCGGTTCCTGAAGCACCCGATTGAGACCTGATTCAATCATGTTTCTGTACGGGATTCACAGCGAAGATTGGGAGCGTCTCTTGGAAGTTAAATTTTATCCCATACACATTTTTTAAATTGAAATAAAAAGTTAGATAGAGCGTACGTAACTACTTAGGTGATGAAACAAGGATGAAGAGAAGAATCGAAGAAAAAACATCGAGAACTGCAGAAATGATATGCTCATTAAGAGTTGCGTCTTACTACGAAGAAAACCCATGTTACAGAAGTAGCGATCACGTAGCGACCTTACTNGTACCATGGTTTGTAAGATATATGTCAAAATCTGGTTTCATAAGAAAATTATTCATTACAAAGTTCGCCCCAAAAGGCGTTTACGAGTACGTGATCGCACGTACAAAATACATAGATCAAGTCTTTACTGAGGCTGTTGATCAAGGATTTGAACAGGTGCTAATATTTGGCGCGGGCTTCGATACCAGAAGTATACGACTTCTCCAAGGCGACAGCATTGTAAAGGTGTTTGAAGTCGATGCTGAGGCAACTCAGAAAGCGAAGCTGAGAAGACTAAGTGAAGTCGGTTTACCTATACCCGACAATGTGACCTACATAGCAATTGATTTCAACAAAGACGACCCCATGGAATGTTTGATAGCGAGCGGCTTTCAACATGGTAAACGATGTCTCTTCATTCTTGAAGGACTTTTAATGTATCTGGATGATGACGCTGTTGACAAGACGTTTCATTTGATACACGATCTATCAGGCGA
>JGI2171J19970_10002459_pt1 | contig 10169 bp, 6 predicted proteins | sample DeeMarSWOR324_28_FD_19970 | JGI IMG/M metagenome (IMG submission 19970) | reverse complement strand
ATTTAGTATATCTGAGTTACGAGGAAATTGTGTCAAGCCAAATTCTCTACAGGCCCATAATTTTACCTTTGTTAAATCACTATCNTCTCTATATTCTCCTGATATAATTTTGTTTATTATTGAACTATAAATCTCCTTTTTTTCCATTACAACCCCAATAAAATCAAATAAAGTATTCCTAAGGCCTAATTTTATCTTTTTGTATTAAGAAATAACTTAGCTGTAATATTTTAAAAACATACCTGCAATTTTTTAGAGGGTTATTAGATATCTAATCAGGGGAAATGCATTAGGATTTTTTTGAAAAATAATATCAAATATTGAAAAGATAAATCTGCTACGCGGTGTTGTAAGTGAAACATGAACAAGACATGAATTTATATTATTATCAATATCGATCACTTTTACATAACCGTTGAAATGTTTGTTTTTATTGTCTGGTACATTAATAGATACATTAATTGTTAAAGGACCACCATCAGGAGTAAGATTTGTACCTGAGAAGGGATCAAAAGACCATTCACCCCAATCAGGCCAAATAATTATTTCCCAATCAATATTTGAACCCGGCTCACCAACATTTTCAATTGTAAAACTTCCTTCAACAGTTGTTCCAGGGATGATATCTAGCCAATATAAAACTCCTTCAGATTGAAGATCTGAGTAGAAATTCTCATTTATAATATCTACAATAACACCTTCAAGAACAGTTAATTTATATGGAAGCTCTTCAGGAAGTTTATACCAACCATCAAATGATCCGCCCCATCCAAAGTTGAGATGGTAGAATCCATCATCATTATACCCGTCAATTACTAGATTATGACCTGCTGTCCATTCCTCATTTACTACAGCAAGATGCACAGGAAGGCCATTTTTAATATTGTCCTTTACTCTTTCATAAACATCAGGATCATCATCGGTTAGTAATTCACAATTATCAAAGGAAAAACGCTTATATGCATCGTATGCTTGATTTACATTATAGGTCCCTGATATATTTGAACTGTAAACCTGTTTAGCTGCAACTCCACAGGCAAATGTAAGTGCTGCCTTGTCCTGATCGGTTACAGTTTCCTGATTCTGGTAATGCAGGACAAGTGTTTCAAGATAGGAATTAAGCTGTGGATATGATGGAAAATCATAGGTTTCATAATCATCATCAATCCAGTAATTATTGGTCCAAGAATGATGGTAATCATCACTGTTATTAAACAAAATATTATTGGTTGTTTGGTGGTAATTTAAGATTTGAGCCATAGCAACAGCAGGGCATCCTGCAACACTACGCTTGCTACTCTCTAGATCCATTGGGCAAAAATCATTGAATGGAGAATTTTGATGCCAATTTGTTTCAAGCCAGCCACCTGAAGCTGTAGCTCCATCTTCTGGCCATTGTAAAATCGTGCTATCTGTAATTAAAGGATTAAAATCAAGATATAAATTCCATATTGCCTCATTTTCTTCAATAATTAAATCTGGGATTTCTGAAATGTATGTCAGACGTTTTATTATATCTTTTCTTACCAAATCGGAAAGTATTGTTCCTGATTTTGAAAAAGAACTTGTGAATGAGTAAGCAAGAACAGGTGGAAGAGTTTTATATAAAGTAACTACTATGTAACCATCAGGATTCAAATTAAAGACATAGCAAAGAATTTTTCCATTATAATCAATAATTTCATTTGAATTAGTAATTGAATATGTAGTTTTTTTCAAATGTTTAAGATGTGCATAAGCAACAACAAAAGCAGAATTTCTATCAATTATATTTTGATTTTTTATATTGTTTTCAATTTTTATACCAGCAAGAACTGGCTGAAAACTAGCACAAAAAACGATTGTTATAGCTATAGTAAGAAATATTCGTTTGTCAATTTTTTTCATGTTATCAAAAACTCCAAACAATAATATATTAACTAATTTTATAAAAGTTTCCTAAAAATATGATTTTGTTCTAACAAAATTCTTTGTGACTTTATGATATTTTGATTATTAAAATATGTAAAAATATAAAATGAATTTAACTGGTTTTTATCTTTATTTTATCACTCCTCAAAACAATAAATCTAACTAACAAAATAATATTTAAAAAAAATAAAAAAATTATTATTCTTTTTAATAATTATTTCCTTTAATAAAAAGTACTTTTTCAATTAATTTTTCAATCATACTTTCTGAATATAGAGTACTTTTTCTGTTAATAAAATAAACAATTGATACATCTTTGAAAACATCATATTTCATCAATGTTGAAACACCAATGTTGCTCCCAGTATGACCAATAAGAATGCTACCGTCCAATTTCTTCCATATTTGCAATCCAAGACCATACCTACCATCAGAAAATTGGGGCGAATGCATCAATTTTATTGTTGAGTTGTTTAAAATTTGTATATCTTGATACCAGCCATTATTCATATGTGCAATAAGGAAATGAGATAAATCCTCAATTGAACTTCTCAAACAACCACTTGGATAATCAACATCACCTGCATGCATATAAGGTTCATAACCCCAAAAGCAGTAAATATAGGGAACTGCAATTTTATCAATGTCAATATCCGCGAAACGGAAACTTGAGTTATTCATCTCAAGAGGAGAAAAAATATTTTTAGTACAATATTCATCAAATTTTTCACCAGTTATCTGCTCAATAATTAAACCAATGATAGCATAACCTATTCCAGAATAATGAAATTCTTCTCCAGGTAGAGAATTAGACCAAACCTCAGGAAAATATTCACTACCACCAAGATTAAGATATTCTTTTAAGAAAGGATAAAAACCTATTGGGCAGTCACCTGGGAAATCCTTATGTAGATGCCAAACATCATTATCTGAAGAAAGACTTGAGTGATGTGCAAGAAGCATACGAAAAGTAATGGGAGTATCTGGAAAATTTGGATTTCTAATGCTAAAATTAATATAATCATTAATGTCATCATCTAAATTGAACAAACCATCATCATACAACTGCATCAAGGCTGTTGCAGTTACTGTTTTTGAAATAGAAGCGGCAGCATAAACTGTATCATAATCAGCATTCTTACTAAGTCTAATATCATACAAACCATAACCTTTAGCCCATACAACTTTATCGTTTTTAATAATGCAAGCACTTAAAGATGGAATATGACCAAGCTTCATTAAAAAAGAAATTAATTTATCAAATATATGTTCCTTAGATGAAAAAATTTTTTTATTAAACAATAATGTTTCTTTTTCATTTGAAATACAATTAATATTAGGCCAAATAATAAGCCCAATTAATAATATTATTATTACTAAAACCACAATTTTTCTAAACATGTTATCTAACATTTGCTTTCCTCCATATTAACTAAAATTATAGAATTCTTATATAATATTATTGTATAAATATAACTGTAGCTACCTATAGTTTGATTTCATTATAAAAAAGCAAAAAGAAAAGGATTTAAATTACTGAAAATTTAGAATGTATCGAATCATTTGCAATTCATTTGTAAAGTGCTTTAATAACCAAATAAGGAGGTTTAAATGTATATCGATTTTTTTGTTTCTTGGAATTGATACAAATAAGGGATTTGACCAATTACTTTGAACACCATTTTCATCTTTTGCTTTCACCTTAATTTCATACTCGCCTTGTTCAGTCCAGATATGACTTGCCTCAGCACTATCCCCTGAATCAAATGGTCCAATCCATTCAGAAAATTCATCATCTCCCCAAGAAAAGAGATAATATAATTGATCTTCATCAGGGTCAATAGTTGATGCAGTGTAATTATATTCCTCATTTATTTTTCCAGATTTTGGACCATCAAGATCCTCTGGTTTTTCGGGTGGATTTGACAGTTCTGCAATTACAAGTGAAGGATCACCAAACGGCTGAAATTCCTCAACTGTAATATAATCCATTTCATCCATTTCTGCAGTATTTATATAGTCATTTATCCCATGTCCCCACAGCTCACCAAATGTGCAATCACCTTCCATATAATTTTCAGACATAACAATACAAAGTTTTTCTATTCCCTTTGTTACTATATCTACTCCTTCATGGGAAACATCAACATCTGTTGAACCAAGAAATGCAATGCATCCACCAAGAGGAGTCTTTACAAAAGTCCAACCAAAGCAATCACTAGCAACATTATAGGTACAATGATAACATGCATCTGATACAACTATAGGAAGTTTATTTCCATTAGACAGGGTATTGATATGTGAATTTGTGTAACTACCTGGTGGTATCCATTCATAACTTTCATGTGGATGGGTTGCCCAGATACTCAAATGACCATGACCATTGAAAAAAACAAAACCTGAACCAGCATCAATTGCGTCCTGTATATTTTCTGCATCATATAATTCTCCATTTGATGCCCAGATTTTTTTAGGTACAAATCCATCCATATTCTCAATTACACCTTGATTTACATACTCGCCCTCGTCAATATGCTCTTTGTCTCCTGGTAATGAATCCCCACCGATAACAACGAGATCTGTAAACCAAGATTGTGCGTATGCCTTTTCATTTTCGTAGGCTATAATTTTATCCACACATATTGTTACCTCATTTTCGTCTACACACGCTAGTCTGCCAAGATAAACATCAGGGTATAAATCAAGTTCATCATACAAATGTAAAGTGCCCCAATTGTATTCTCCAAAAATATTATTTTCATTGGTATCCCAAGTTGAAAAATTTCCATGCTCATCATATATATCAGCATAATATAAATCAGATAAGAAAACCCATTCGTTCTGATATTCATAATCATAAAAAATGTGAACATATCTTGCTGGAAGAAGATCTGCTCCTCCTACAAGCATAACATATTTTATATTCCAGTTATCTAATGCATATTTAATGAAATACTTGATTTTTTCAATTTCATCTCTACCTTGAAATTCATCATATATCTCCTCAGTTGTTTTTAGAATTGTATAAAGATTTCGACTGTTTTTATGCTCAATTAAGGGCTGCAAGCTTGAAATAAAAAGATTTGGTGCAATTATAATCATGTCATATTTTTCAGAAGATAAAGATTTTAAAAAAGTTATATTATTAATAGATAAAGCACTTGCTCCAATTGTGCTTAGAATAAAAACATTGATTACTAATATTGTTAGTAACTTTTTCAAATTGCTCCCCCCATAAATTTTAGGAGTTACTCTTATTATAAGTTTCATTTGATATATCAATATTGTTATTGGAAACAGATTTTTGAGCAATTGGGCAATAAATCTATCGTCTGTCTTATTAATAGAAATGCATTTGCAAATCGTTCAAATAACCTTTGAACCCATGAATTATTTACTATTCTAATTCTAGGAATGTTAACTTTAAATGTTTCCCAGTCGCTTTCCATATCAATAGCATCCTTTGCTTTAGCTTTAATTGTATACATTCCACCTTCAGACCATAAATGACCTATTTTTACATTTTCCCCAGATTTATATGGTCCAATCCATTCCTTTATATCGCCGTCTCCCCATTCAATATAGTAGTAAAGCTCCTCTTCTTCAGGATCATCTGAGCTGAATGTATATTCAATTTCTTTACCTACTATACCTCTTTTTTGTCCTAATATTTTTGGAATGTTTGGAGGCATCTGTTCGGGTGGTTCTGAAATTGGTAAACCTAGAAGCCAATCTATACATGTCCACATTATATTCCAATCTGTACCAAGGTCTTCTAAATTATCCCCAAATATTACTTCATCTCTAGTGCTATCTTCCTCAATTTCAGGGTGAGGGCCAAACAAAACAACTCGACCATCTCCATAATTGAAATTTATAATTGCCGGATCATCATTAAATGAATTATACGTACCAATAACATTCATCTCTTGTCCTTCATCAGGATAAAAAGCTGCACCACCATAATAAAGAATATATTCATTTGCAGGTTCATATTTATTTATTGGATTTGAAGGATTAATATTAATCGTTGTCGTAGCATAACTTGGCCATGGTGCAATTTCATCTATTGCCCCATATCCAATTCCAAAAAATAGGTCAAGAGGCTGATCATAAGGATGCCCCTCCCAAATAATTCGGTCACAAGCAAAATAACCACCAGCGCAAATCCCAATATAACCACCACCAGAGGAAACAAAATCCCGGATGTTTTGAAGACCAACACTATTTATATTTTCAATATAATAACCAGAATTACCACCTGGAAAATGAATTGCATAGAAGCTATCAATAAGGTTATTGTTTTCAAAATAGTCCCCATTGCATTCATACCAAGTCAAACCCTTAAACTCTAAAAATTTTTCAAATGCAATAACTCCGTCGTCCCAAGCGCCAGGACCAGAGTAAATTAGAACATCTGCAATTTTCTCATATTTAGTTATTTCCCAAGAAAATGTTTGTGGTATGGATATAACAAATAGCATTATAGCTAAACAACAAAGCGTACTTTTTTTCAGTATCATATCATAACCCAATAAATAGAGATATAAGATTTTTTTATAAGAAATCTTTCAGATAAAAGTTGAACAAAATAAATATAATACATATATTAATGTTATAAAAAATAAAAATTTTTCATATATTTTACATCTTTATTTTCTAATCCTCGGGAGTAACATAGGTACAGTTTTTATATAATTCTGATATTCATCTCCAAGCCTTTCTATCAAAATTTGCTCTTCATACCAGCAAAGAAAAAAATAAAAAACAAGTACGAAAATGAAAATTACAAATGCGATAATAGAGAGACTAAGTACAACAAAACCCAAATATGTGAGAATTGAACCAAAATACATGGGATGTCGAACCCTTGAATAGACATCGTTTTTTATTACCATTAGTTTATTTCTTTCTTCTTTGAAAACTATTCTATGAGATCGCTGACCAAAGTATCCCGCTGTAAAGAATAATGGAAGAAAAACAACAACCCTGTAATACCAAGGAATTACATCCTGCCATGAATCCGATAATTTTAAAAGGAATAAGTCAGAAATCATTCCAACAATAAAAACAATTATAAATATAAACTGTCCAGTATCACCCCATTTATATTCACCAGCTAGATCCTTTCTATGTTCATGACTATGTCTTTTATGACCTTTATTCATTTAAATCACATATTTAATCTAGAAGTATATAAACTGCTGTTTAATAAAAATAACACTTCCAATTTCTTACAAAAGATAATATAATAAATATTATTAGCAAATAAACAAATGCATTCTTCAAATAGTAAATATAATAGACTCATTAAAGAAAAAAGCCCATATCTACAACAACACGCAGAAAATCCTGTTGATTGGTATCCATGGTCTAATGAAGCATTTGATAAAGCAAAAATAGAAAACAAACCAATTTTTCTATCAATTGGTTATTCAACATGTCACTGGTGCCATGTAATGGCACATGAATCTTTTGAAGACCTTGAGGTTGCAAAACTACTGAACAACAATTTTATTTGTATAAAAGTAGATAGAGAAGAGCGTCCCGATATTGACAAAATATATATGAATGTCTGCCAGATGATTACTGGTAGAGGCGGATGGCCACTTACAATTATAATGACACCTGATAAAAAACCGTTTTTTGCAGCAACCTATATTCCAAAGGAAACTCGATATGGAATTAAAGGTTTGTTAACTCTTATTCCAGAAATAAAAAACCTTTGGGAAAATAAACAAGAAGATCTTTTAGGAACAGCAAGTGAAATAACATCTGCATTACAAAAAATTTCTAAATCTAAAAGGGGTCAAGAGCTTACTAAAGAAATCCTAGATATTACATATGAACAGCTTTTCAATTCATTTGATGAACTTTATGCAGGATTTGGAAATCAACAGAAATTCCCAACACCTCATAACCTTTGCTTTCTCCTAAGATATTGGAAGAGAACAGGATATAATTACAGTTTGAAGATGGTAACTGCCACTCTTGAACAAATGAGGCAGGGTGGAATATATGATCATATAGGTTTTGGTTTTCATCGTTATTCAACAGATAGGAAGTGGATACAACCTCATTTTGAAAAAATGCTGTATGACCAAGCCCTTATTACAATTGCTTATACTGAGGCGTATCAAGCAACAAAAAAACAAATTTTTAAAAAAACAGCTAAGGAAATAATTGAATATGTTATTCGTGATTTGACATCAAGAGAAGGGGGGTTTTACTCAGCTGAAGATGCAGATTCTGAAGGAAAGGAAGGGAAGTTTTACACTTGGGATTATGATGAACTAAAACAAAATCTTACATTAGAAGACCTTAACATTACTGAGAAATTCTACAATATTAAAAAAGAAGGAAATTTTTTAGATGAAACACGAAGAAATGAAAAAGAAAATATTTTTTACCAGATAATGAGCAAGAATGACTATGTAAAATTATATAGAATTGAAGAAGAAGAGCTTTTAGAAAAAATTGAAAAAATTAGAAAAAAACTATTTAAAATTAGAAATAACAGGATTCATCCTGAAAAAGATGATAAGATCCTTACAGATTGGAATGGATTAATGATTGCAGCTCTTGCTAAGGCATCTCAAGTTTTTAATGAAAAATTTTATATTGAAAAAGCAGAGAAAGCAATAGATTTCATCATGAATAATATGCTACAAAAAAGTGGTGAATTATTACATAGATATAGAAACGGGAAAGCAGAAATAAGGGGTTTTGCAGACGATTATGCTTTTTTAGTTCTGGGACTTATTGAACTATATCAAGCAAATTTTAATCCGAAATATCTTCAGATATCAATTGATATTAACAATTATCTAATAGATCATTTTTGGGATAATGAGAATGGCGGTTTATTTTTTACATCAGATAAAAGTGAAGAAATTCTTACTAGGACAAAGGAAATTTATGATGGTGCAATTCCATCGGCAAACTCTATAACAATGTATAATTTAATCAGACTTGCAAGGATAACTGGGAATTTAGATTTTGAAGAGAAAGCAAAACAAATCGGAAAGGCTTTTTCTAATCAAATCACTCAAATTCCAAGTGTATATACACAAATGATGGCAAGTCTAGATTTTGAAATTGGCCCCTCCTATGAAATTGTAGTTGTTGGAAACAAAGATAATAGTGATACACAAAAAATAATTGAAAGTATAAATTCAATTTACCAACCAAATAAGGTCGTAATTTTAAAGGAAACTGATTCAAATGTTTTACTGCCTGAAGAACTTGTTTCAAATATTAAAGAATATTTTCAAATAAAAAATAAAGCTACTATATATGTTTGCAAAAATAGGCAATGCCAACTACCAACTACAGATATTGAAAAAATGAACGAGTACCTAAAAAAATAGTATTTTTTAATAAATTATAACGGTTTCATTCTAACCAAACAGATGAATACTCGTTTTCATTAAAAACCATCTTGATATTTTCAGGTGAATTAGAACTAATTGATTTTCCCTTTCCAAAGTTTAAATATTTCCAATCATTTTTAGCATTAACTGCCAAATATCCTTCATTATCATCTGTTATTAGAATATAAAGATCCTCAGGTTGCCAGAATGAATTTTCCTTTTTCATATTTCTTAGAGTTCCATATGCAATAATTGCTTTATCAGCAGAGGAACCTGCTAAGCGAATGTAAGAAAAGTCTGAAAATCCGACACATCCTTCTTGCATAGTTTGCATATTTTTAATAATAAATTTTATCCAATGAACAGTTCTAAAATAATCCCGCATAATAGAATTTGTATCAAGATGTTTCGCAAGCCAACTAGTCCAGGATGCTAACTTTGATGCATTAGCATATGCCTGTGGATAATCAACAGATAATAATCCTAGGCCATATAAACTTCGGTCATATTGGTTTGGTAGTTCCCCACCGGTTTGATTAAAAATAAATGCTTTATTGAGTTCAAGTAGAGACTGTGCTTTTTCTTCATCTGTTGAACCTGTTGCATCATCAACATTGTAAGGAACCTCATTAGTTACCATATCAGGTGATGCTGTTGCATTTTCAATAAATTCATGTATCTCCCAATCTTGTCCACCTAACATTGAATTATTAAACAAAGGCACAATATTTTCTACAATGCTTATTAGAATAATTGGATCAATATTTGAGTAGGGATTATCTTGATAGGGAAAAACCTCTGGATAAGGCGTTCCAAAGTTGATAAAATATTTATCATTTTCAAGCCAGTAAATTATATCTTCAAGCGGTGGATAATATTCATCAC
>JGI2171J19970_10002458_pt1 | contig 10175 bp, 9 predicted proteins | sample DeeMarSWOR324_28_FD_19970 | JGI IMG/M metagenome (IMG submission 19970) | reverse complement strand
CTGGGCAGCGGCGTGGCTATCGGCGCGGTTTTGGCTAAAGAAAAGGCGGCCGTCTTCGTCACCGGTGAGCACGGCTCTACCTTCGGGGGCAACCCACTGGCCTGTGCCGCGGGCTACGCCACCCTGAAATTCGTTATCGATAATGGTATACCCGCCAAAGTCAGAGAGGTGGGCGAATATCTTATGCAGGAGCTGACCAAACTTAAAGAGAAGTTCCCCTTCATCACCGATGTCCGGGGAAAGGGGCTGCTGGTGGCGGTGGAGTTCGAGAACGATATTGCCCCATCTCTGGTGATGGACTGCCTTGAAAAAGGATTATTGGTCAACCAGCTCAAACCCAACGCCATCCGCTTTATGCCCCCGCTCGTTATCGGTAAAAAAGAGGTCGACGAGGCTTTGGATATACTGGATAAAACGCTGGGTGTTGAAAGCAAACAATAGTAATAGCTGAGGGGGGTGAAGGACCTTGATATAGTTGTGGTTGTAGACTCCGTCATGAAACCAAGGATTAGTGCTCAAATAGCATTATAAAAAAGGCTGGAGGTGTAATAATGGCCGAAAAGATAACGGGAAGGGATATGTTCTTGAGACCTGACCATCTTATCAGGGACGAGATTAAGATGTACGCTGGGACCTTAAGGAAGTTTGTAAATGAGAAGGTACTGCCCCATGAAGACGAGTTTGATGATTTGTGGGATTGGACTGAAAGAGAAGAGCGCACAATTGTTCATGATCTTTTTAAGGAACTGTGGATTGATTTAGGTCTGCAAAAGGCACAGGTGCCAGCACCATTTGGTGGATACGATGACCGGTCGATGGTAGAGACAGGTTCTCTCGTTATGGAGGTAGCCAGGGGTGACCACGGCCTGGCGGAGACAGGCTTTATATCTGGTTGGGCAGTGGCTTCCACAATGCTGCCCACACCTAACGAAGCCGTCATGAAAAAAATTGCAGATGGTATGTTAGGGGAAGAACCTTTCGTCGTATGCAGCGCTATTACTGAGCCCCATGGAGGGGGGGCAGTGGAGGACATGAGGCTTAAGGGGTCAGAGACTAGGACCAGGGCACGATTAGAAGGGGATAAGTGGGTTATAAACGGGGAGAAACTGTGGCCATCAGGCTACAGAGAGGCAAAGGCGTTTGTTGTAGTCTGTGCCATAGAAGGCGAAAAATTCCCGAATAATATTGCCCAAATATACATACCCGGCGATGCTCCCGGAGTTTCGACCGGCAAACCATACCGAAAAATGGGCACGGCGATTGATACCAATGGAGAAATTTGGTTCGAGAATGTTAGGGTGCCAAAGGAAAACCTCCTCCACGGGGGTGAGGACGAGATAAAGTCATTGCTAGCCAAATGCACCATAGGACGCGCTTTTGCTAGTTCCTTTACTGTTGGCATAATGAGAAGGGCCTATGAGATACTTAAGGCCTACGTGGATGGCCGTGAAATAGCCGGTGTGCCCATGAAGGACCATGGTGCCATGGCCCACGAACTTGGGCAGGTGGCCTCTGACATATTGGCCGCCGAGATGACGTTCTGGAACACGTTGGAACGCCTCAGCAATCCTGAAGTATACGGCCCGCCCTGGGACCATAAGCAACTGGTAGTAGCCAGTGTAATGGATAATGTAGCCGGGGAATATGGGTCTAAGGTTCTAAATCGATGTGTTGAGCTTATGGGTTCTTATGGATACGCTAAAGAAGGCAAGATGGAAAAACTATTGAGGGATGCCAAGATAGGCCAGATTGTGGTTGGAGGCCCGGTGTTGCGCACCCTTGAGGCGGCAAGGTATTATTTCGGTACCCAAGCAGTATGAAGAAGCACGGGGGGATTTACCATGGCTGAAAAAGTAGTGCTCGCCTATAGCGGCGGCGTGGATACCTCGGTAGCCATCAAGTGGCTGCAGGAAAAATACAAGCTGGACGTTATCGCCTTCAGCGTCGATGTCGGCAACGAGCCCGACTTCCCGGCTATACGGAAGAAGGCGCTGAAGCTGGGCGCGGTCAAGGCGATGGTCGCCGACGCCAAGAAATCTTTCATCAACGACTTCGTCTTCCCCGCCCTCAAGGCCAACGCCATGTACCAGGGGCAATACCCACTGGCGACGGCTTTAGCCCGCCCGTTGATGGCGCAATTGCTGGTCGAAACCGCCCTCAAAGAGGGGGCGAAGTCCGTTGCCCACGGCTGCACGGGCAAGGGCAACGACCAGGTGCGCTTTGATGTCAGCGTGGCTGGCTTGGCCCCCGAGCTCAAGATTCTGGCCCCCGCCCGCGACTGGGAGATGACCCGCGACGAGACCATCGCCTACGCCAAACGCCACGGCATCCCCCTCCCCGTTACCGCCGAAAGCCCCTACTCCATCGACCAGAACCTCTGGGGGCGGAGCATAGAGTGCGGCGTCATGGAAGACCCCTGGGCCGAGCCCCCCGAAGACGCCTTTATCTGGGTGAAGCCCGTAGAGAAGACCCCTGATAAAGCCGAATACGTCGAAATCGAATTCAATAAAGGCATACCCGCGGCCATAAACGGGCGCAAGATGGATGGTGTCGCCCTTGTCCAAAAGGCCAACGATTTAGCCGGCAAGCACGGCATCGGCCGTATCGACCACATCGAAGACAGGGTGGTCGGCATCAAGTCGCGCGAGGTCTACGAGACCCCCGCGGCTATCCTCCTTATACAGGCGCACCGCGCTTTAGAATCGCTCTGCTTATCAAAGGAGCAACTGCGCTTTAAGGAGCGCGTCTCCGCCGAGTACGCTGACCTGGTCTACGAAGGCCTCTGGTTCACCGGTTTCAGGGAAGACCTGACGGCTTACATCGAGTCATCCCAGCGCTACGTCAGCGGCACGGTACGGCTCAAACTGCAAAAAGGGAGCCTGACGGTGGTGGGGCGAAAGTCCCCCTACTCCCTCTACCGCCACGACCTGGCTACATACGATAAGGGGGATGTTTTCGACCAGAGCGCCGCCGCCGGCTTCATTCACCTCTGGGGGCTGCCCGCCCGCACCCAAGCCAAGATGCAGGGCAAAAAAACGAAGGAAGGCTGATATGAGCCATATAAGGAGTCGCTTTAAGAAAAAGGCGGATAAACTGGTGAACGCCTACACCACCTCGGTGCCCTTCGACTGGCGTCTCTATCCCTACGACATCGCGGGCAGCATCGCCCACGCCCGCATGCTGACTAAGCAGGGCATCATCACCGACAAAGAAGCCGAAACCATCGTCAACGGCCTGACAGCGATTCAGCGCGAGATAGAAAGCGGCGAGTTCCAGTTCAAGATGGAGCTGGAAGACATCCACATGAACATCGAAGCCCGCCTCATCGAAATTGTGGGGGAGGTGGGGGGCAAGCTCCACACCGCCCGTTCCCGCAACGACCAGGTGGCCCTCGACCTGCGCCTCTTCAGCCGTGATGCCATCGCCACCACGCTCAGTCAAATAAGAGACTTGCAAAGGGCGCTTATCAGCCTGGCCGAAGCCAACCAGAAGGTGGTCATCCCCGGTTATACCCACCTTCAAGCGGCGCAGCCCGTCCTGCTGGCGCACCAACTTCTGGCCTATTTCGAGATGTTTCAGCGCGACGCTGGGCGCTTTGCCGATTGCCTCAAACGCACCGACGTCATGCCCCTGGGCAGCGGCGCCTTGGCTGGCGTCGCCTACGATATCGACCGCGAATTCTTGGCTAAAGAGCTTGGCTTCGATAGGTTAAGCGCTAACAGCCTGGACGCCGTCTCCGACCGCGACTTCGTCCTGGAGTACCTGGCGGCGGCCAGCTTGGCTATGATGCACCTCTCCCGCCTGGCCGAGGAGCTTATCCTCTGGTCCTCCGCCGAGTTTGGTTTCGTCGAAATAGACGAGGCTTACGCTACCGCCTCCAGCATCATGCCCCAGAAAAAGAACCCCGATGTCGCCGAGCTGGCGCGGGGAAAAACGGGCAGAGTCTACGGCAACCTGATGGCGCTGCTGACGACGATGAAGGCCCTGCCGCTGGCCTATAACCGAGACCTCCAGGAGGACAAAGAAGCCCTCTTCGACGGCGTGGAAACCCTGCTCTCAACATTGGAGGTCTTCACCGGTATGCTCAAAACGCTAAAAGTAAATGCGGCTAACACCAAGAGAGCCATCGAGCGCGGCTACATTCTGGCCACCGACCTGGCCGACTACCTGGTTAAAAAAGGCAAGGCTTTCCGCACCGCCCATGGGGCGGTAGCCAAACTGGTGAGCTACGCTGTGGAAAACAATAAGACCCTATCCAAGCTCACCCTGGCCGAATACAAGAAATTCTCCCCCCTCTTCGAGGACGATGTTTTTTCCATCACTGTTGAATCATCTATGGCCGCCCGCGATGTTGTCGGCGGCACCGCCCCCAAACAGGTGGCAAAGGCGCTAGCCGCCGCCAAAAAAGCACTGGGGGCCAAGAGTGGATAATCTTATAAAGCTCGCCCCCTCCATCCTCTCCGCCGACTTCGCCCGTTTGGGCGAGCAGGTCGCCGAAGCCACGGAGGCTGGCGCCGACTACATCCACGTCGATGTCATGGACGGCCGCTTTGTTCCTCCCATAACCATCGGCGCGCCCGTGGTAGCGGCCATTAAAAAGTGGACTAATTTACCCTTGGATGTCCACCTCATGATCGAGTCCCCCGAAAATCAGATTAACCAGTTCGCCGAAGCCGGCGCCGATATTATCACCGTCCACATCGAAGTCTGCCCCAAGATTGAGCAAATCGTCTCGGCAATCAAGGGCCTGGGGGTGAAGGCGGGGGTATCGCTCAACCCCGAAACCCCCCTCTCCGCCATAAGTGAAATCTTGCCCTCATTGGACTTAGTCCTGGTGATGACGGTCAATCCCGGCTACGGCGGCCAGCCCTTCATCGAAGCCACGCTCGATAAAATAGCTGACTTGCGTGCCGAGCTGGATAGAAAAGGCTTATCGGCTGAATTAGAGGTAGACGGCGGCATCAACGCTCGGGTTGCGCCGAAAGTGGTTAAGGCGGGGGCGAGGGTGCTGGTGGCGGGGGCGGCTGTCTTTTCTTCGGGGAAAACGGTCAAAGAGGCTCTGGCAGAGCTTCGGGCTGTGTCTTAGCCAGCTTGTGCTGGGTGCGCAGGCATCGGGTGCAGAGGTTCATTTTTTTCTTCTTGCCGTCTATAGTGATGGTGACGGGGTGGATATTGGGCGTCCAACTCCGCTTGGTGTGGCGCTTGGAGTGGCTTACATTATGGCCGAACATCGGCGTTTTACCGCATAAATCGCACTTCAAGGTCTTGACTCCTTTGACTATTGCCAAAATTTAGGGTAGAATTTCGCACATAACTCGTAAATAGTAATACAATATAGTAGCATAGCCAGGCGAATCTGGCAAGAACGGATAGAATATGGCGCCAACCAAGTCTATCAACGGTCAGGACTTACGGGAGATGTTCGCCGCCGCGACCACCTGGCTGGAGAAGAGTTCTGCCGATATTGATGCTCTTAACGTCTTCCCGGTGCCCGACGGCGATACCGGCACCAACATGCTGCTCACCATGCGCTCCACCATCGAGGAAGCCCAGATGGCCGCCGACTCCAGCGTCTCCGGCGTGGTCAAGGCCATGGCCAAAGGGGCGCTGGTGGGGGCACGGGGCAACAGCGGCGTCATCCTGTCTCAGATTTTCAGCGGCTTATCGCAATCTCTGGACGGCAAAGAAGAAATCACCGGCAAGGAGCTGGCCGACGCTTTAGTTAAGGCTTCGANGGTGGCTTATGCGGGCTTAAGCAACCCCGTGGAGGGAACTATCCTTACCGTGATGCGAGAGGCTTCGGAAGCCTCCCAGGCGCACGCCGACAACGTCAGCGATGATGTCGTCTCGGTTGTGGAAGCCACGGTCAACGCCGCCAAGGAATCGGTGGCTAAGACCCCCACCCTCCTCCCCGTACTGATGGAAGCGGGCGTGGTGGATGCGGGTGGGCAGGGCCTCTACACCATCCTGGAAGGCGCCCTCCACTACCTCAAGGGCGAGTTGGAGCAGCTTAAATTACGCCGACCCTGGATGGTGGCCAGCAGCGTACCCCTCACCGCCAAAGCCCCCCAGATGGTGGGTGCGGAGGAAGTCCCCTACGGCTATTGCACTAACTTTGTCATCAAGGGCGAGGGGCTTAACCCCGACAAGCTCCGCAAGCGGCTGGAAAAGCGCGGTCAATCGGTGATTGTCGTCGGTGATGACTCTGCGATCAGGGTCCACATTCATACCCTCGATCCTGGCGACGTTATGAGCTATGTCGTTCCCCTGGGAACCCTGCACCAGATAAACATCCGCAACATGGACGAGCAGTATCGCGACTTCATCGAGATGCAAAAAGAGAGAATGCCCGCCGTCGAGGTGGCCATTGTGGCCGTTGTGGTCGGCGATGGCTTGGCTAACGTTTTCACCAGCCTGGGGGCTACCTTTATCGTTCCCGGTGGGCAGACGATGAACCCCAGCACCAAGGATTTGCTCCAGGCTGTGGACGTGGTGGCTTCGGAGAAGGTCATTATCCTGCCTAACAATAAAAACATCGTGCTCACCGCCAATCAGGTGCAGTCGCTGACCGAAAAGACCATCGAAGTTGTCCCCACCACCACCATTCCCCAGGGCGTGGCGGCGCTTTTGGCTTTCGACTATGAAGCCGATATGGAAACCAATGTCCAGAACATGAACAAGGCGAAAGCGGTGGTAAAATCCATCGAGGTCACGCGGGCGGTGCGCTCGACGCGCCTGGGCGGGCTGGACATCAAAAAGCACCAGGCCATCGGTTTTCTCGACGGCGACCTGGTAGCTGTGGGCGATAAGCCCGACGCTGTCGTCCAGGATGTGCTGGGGCGGGTGAATCTGGACGAGGTCGAGGTAGTCACCATCTATTACGGGGACGACACCATTTCGGAAGAGGCGGAAGCAGTCGGCGATACCCTCGATAAGCAGCACCCCCAGCTTCAGGTTGAGGTAGTTCAAGGCGGTCAGCCTTACTATAACTATATTGTCTCCGTGGAATAAAGGGGGGGGTAAATGACGGTAAAGATTGTTACCGATAGCTTGGGTGACATACCCTCCGATGTGGCTGAGGAGTTGGGCATCACCATCATCCCGCTTAACGTCATCTTTGGTGAGGACGTCTATCGGGACGGTGTCGACCTGACCACCGAACAGTTCTACGCCAAGCTGGCCAAGAGCGAGGTTTTGCCCACTACCCAGATAGACAGCCTGGACGTTTTCGTCCAGGCCTACGATAAGCTGGCCGAAGAAAGCGACGAAATCTTGGTCATCGCCAATTCCCGCAAGGTGAGCGCCAGCTACGAAGCCATGGTGCAGTCCGTCGGCAAGATGAAGCGTCCCTGCCGTGTTGAGGTCATCGACTCCCAGTGGGCCATCATGGCCCAGGGCTTGATCGTTATCGCCGCCGCCAAGGCGGCTAAAAAGGGCGCCAAAATTGAAGAGCTGATGGCTCTCACCCGAAAGAATATTACCCGCGCCGATACCCGAATGGTTTTCGATACGCTTGCCTATCTGGAAGAAGGGGGGCGCATCGGCAAGGCGCGCGCCTTCCTCGGCTCAAAGCTCAAGATAACCCCCATACTGGGCATCAGGGAGGGCGAGGTCTTCCCCTTCTCCAGGGAACACTCCCGGGCTAGGGCGATAGACCATCTCTATTACTTCGCCACCAGCTTCAGTCACATCGACGAGATGGCGGTGGAACACGCCACCACCCCCAAGGAAGCCGATGCTCTGGCCAAGAGACTCAAGTCGCAATTCCCCAAGACTAAAATATACCGAACCATGGTGAGCCCGGTAATCGGGGCGCATGTCGGCCCCCGGGTGCTGGGGGTAGCCGTGCTCGGGGACAGGGGGTAACGATGACGGTCAAGATTATCACCGACAGCACCTCAGACATGCCGCCTGAGGTGGCCAAAGAGCTGGGCATCACGGTTGTCCCTCTTTACGTCCACTTCGGCGCCGATGCCTACCGCGACGGCATCGACCTCACCACCGACCAGTTCTACGAAAGGTTGACCACCGACAAGACCCACCCCACCACCTCGGTACCGCCGCCGGCCGCTTTTGCCGAAGCCTACGACAGACTGGCTCAAGAGGCCGATGGAATCATGGTCTTAACCATCTCCCGCAAGCTCAGCGCCACCTACGACTCGGCCAAGCAGGGACTGGAGGAGAGGAAGAGCAAGTGCCCTGTCGAGCTGGTCGACTCGCGCCTGTCACTGATGGGGCTGGGCTTGATTGCCATCGCTGCTGCCAAGGCGGCGAAAAAGGACGCCAATCTTAAAGAGGTGCTGACGCTGACCAAGGACAACATTCCCCGCCTGGATATGCGCATTGCCTTCGATACTTTGGAATACCTGAGGCGGGGCGGGCGCATCGGCAAGGCGCAGGCCTTCTTTGGCTCGCTTCTCAAAATAAATCCCATACTCACCATAAAAGACGGCGAGGTCTATCCCGCTGCCCGGGAACGCTCCAGGGTCAAGGCGATAGACTACTTGGTCGACTTTGCCAACGGCTACGCCAGCATCGAGGAGATGGCATTGGAGGACGCCACTACCCCCGACGAAGCCGATGGACTGGCGGAAAGGCTGGGCGCTAAATTCCCCAAGGAGAATATCTACCGCTCCAAGGTGAGCCCGGTCATCGGCGCCCACGTCGGCCCCCGCGTCTTAAGCGTTATCGTGCTCGGGGAGGCAATCTAGGGTGGCGGTCGGAATTATAACCGACAGCGTGGCTGACCTGTCTCCTCAACTGGTTAAAGAGCTGGGCATCTCGGTGATACCCTTAAGCGTCCGTTTTGGCGAGGAGGTCTACCGCGACGGCATCGACATCACCCCCGACCAGTTCTACGAAAAGCTCAAGACGAGCAAGGTCTTTCCCAACACCTCGGTGCCCTCGCCGGGAGACTTTATCCAGGCCTACGATAAACTGGCCGAAAAGACGGACGAAATACTGGTTATCCTGGTCACCTCACGCTTGAGTGCTACCTGCGAGGTGGCGCGCCAGAGTATAGAGAAAATGGAACGTAAATGCCGCGTCGAGCTGCTCGATTCCGAGACGGCGACCATGGCCGAGGGCTTTATCGTCATGGCGGCGGCTAAAGCGGCCAAGAGCGGCGCCAGCCTCGACGAAGTGATAAAGGTCGTCCGCCAGACCATTCCCCGCGTTGACTTTCTGGCCGCCTTCGACACGCTGGAATATTTAAGGCGGGGTGGACGCATCGGTCGGGCGCAGGCTTTCCTGGGTTCTCTGCTCAGTATAAACCCGCTTATCACCCTCAGAGAGGGCGTAGTCGAGCCCGCGGGCCGGACCCGCTCCCGCGCCAAGGCGATTGACCGCCTCTATGAATTCGCCGCTGGCTACGCCAAAATCGAGGAGATGGCGGTGGAAAACACCGCCTGCCCCGAAGATGCCGAGGCGTTGGTGGAACGGCTGGGCGCTATATACCCCAAAGAACGCATCCACCGATCCCGGATGTCACCGGCCATCGGCACCCACACCGGCCCCGGCCTCCTGCTGGTGGCGGTGGTGGGTGATAAGGAGTAGTTATGACGGTAAAGATTATCACCGATAGCTCGGCGAGCATTCCCCCCGACGTTGTCGAGGAACTGGGGCTTACCATAATTCCCTCGCTGATTCACTTCGGTGACGAGGTTTACCGCGACGGGATTGACCTCACCACCGAGCAGTTTTACGAGAGGTTGACCACCGATAAGAGCCATCCCACCACCTCGGTACCCACCCCGCAGTCCTTTGTCGATGCCTACGAAAAGCTGGCCGAAGAAGCCGATGAAGTCGCTGTCATCACCATTTCCCAAAAGCTCAGCGCCGTCGGCGAAGTCGCCCGGCAGGCTATGGAGCTGGCTAAAAAGAGACCCCGCGTGGAGATAGTTGACACCACCTGGGCGCTCATGTCCGAGGGGCTTATCGTAATCACGGCCGCCTGGGCGGCTAAAGAGGGCGCCAGCCTCAAAGAGGTGATAGAGGTCGTCCGCCGTAACATCCCCCGCACCGACCTGCGTATGGCTTTCGACACCCTGAAATACCTGGAGCGGGGCGGGCGTATCGGTAAAGCACAGGCTCTGCTGGGCTCGATGCTCAAGATAAACCCCGTTCTCGGTCTCAAAGACGGGGAGATTTATCCGGTGGGCCGGGAACACTCCCGT
>JGI2171J19970_10002455_pt1 | contig 10177 bp, 10 predicted proteins | sample DeeMarSWOR324_28_FD_19970 | JGI IMG/M metagenome (IMG submission 19970) | reverse complement strand
GCATCAAAATGATTTACGCTTTTTTTATCAGATTTTTTCTTGTAATGAATAAGCCATATTTCTTGTTCTGTTGAATGGTTTTTTTCAAGCCATTCACGCCATTCGTCTCTATTCTTAAAGAGCTTTGCTACTGATAATTCTATAATTTCCATATTTTACCTGTTTATTGTTCATTAAAAACAATAAGAGAATAAAATTTAATTTTTACTAATAAGAAAATATACTTTCGTCTGGATTGTGTGTTAATTGTTTAGTGCTCCAAATGACTTTGCCTTAAAAATATAGATTTTCACTGACTTTTGATACAAATGATATATTAAGGGGGGTTAAACCACACGAAAAGTCTTGGAGGGAAATTATTATTTGCGTTTGATGAGTAATAGTAATGATGACTATATTGCCATACAGAGTCCTTATAATCTCGAATCATCCATCCATAATTCTCAACACCACCATCTATAAAATCATAAACTTCATATGTGACATTCCAGTCTACCCATCCAAAGTTTGCTGGGACAAAAGTGCTTGCGCATTCAACAGGGTTAGAGTTTGGCATCGTATTAAATGACACCTCCTTTTCATCCCAATATTCCAATATCCTATGACAGGTTATTTCACGGTCAACAGGATTAATATTATGATATTCAAAATAGAACAGACTTAAATTAGATGAAATAATCTTAGAACCTGCGGGAATATCTGATAAATCAAATAAGACCAAGCCTCGTGAGTCCCAACAAGAAGGAATAGAACTATCTTTTTTAGAAAGTCTCATTTCAATATTTTGCCAGAGTTTACTATTAGGATTATTATCAGTAACATAGGTATCTGCAATTGGCTCAAATACCATAAGTCCTTCACTTGTTGTCGTAAAAACATATGTTTTTCTCGTCCAATAGGTTCCATCCGTTACGTTCACAAACCATGTATACTTCTTTTCATACTCAAGATCATTAATATCAACATTGAAACGTCCATTTCCAACACTATTCACCGCTCCTGATCCGATATATGGTTGTGTTTCAATCGTCCAATTCATCATATCCCCCTGATAATCTGTTAAATTAAAACTTACATTTGATGTATAGATTGGAACATAGGGAGCGTTGTGTTTTGGAATCGGATTTGAAATAACTGGAGCAATCGGTGCTGTTTTAAAAGTGAACGTGGGTGCAAGTGGTGTTCCACTATCATCTCCCTCGTATAAGTATAATTTCCAAGAATACTTGGTACTATTTTTCAATCCATGAATAGGGATGGTATACGTTCCATTTGGTACCAATGTTCCACTTCCTTCACCAATATAAGGACTTGTTGTAACCTTATAGCTCATAAGATCGCCTTCGCGATCCGTGAGACGAAATGAAAGCTCGGTAAGGTTAAGTAACACGTTTTTTTCACCATCTGCAGGTGAAATATCGGAAATATATGGGAAATCGTTTTGTAGAATCCACCAACATTGTAGAATTTCTGATAAATATTCAATAGATACCATGAGAATGGCTCCAATAGTAAAGCATAATGGAGCGTTCATCTTCAACCCAAAAAAAAGCATAAGCATACCCACACTATACAAAGGACTCATAAGCGTGCAAATTATAGGGAAAGTCCACAAACGAGTTGCATTCTTATTTTCACAATCAAAATCAGAGTTTAACAATTGTGTTATATCTTTTTTTACTATATCGTCATTTTCAATAACATCCTCTATTTTTTGTTGCATTTCAGATGTAATCAATTGATGTGCCTGAATCGCTGATTGAATTGTTGATTTACTGATTATCTTTGAAAGTAACAGACCAATAACAAACATCTGTCTAAGTTGCTGCTTTGTTATAGGTTTTGACAGTTTTGCATCTGTGTAAAGGGTCTTTCCCTTAATCATCGGTGATTTGTGTATTATTTGTTGTATTTCTTTGTTTTTTGCCAGGTCTAATATTGTTTGGAACAATAACTCCTTCTGATCGTACCTTTCTTTTATTAGAGTTTGTTGTGATGTTTTAACTGCCTGATACCCTACAACATTACCTAACGAACCGAGAATAAGAAGAACTACAGCAAGGATACTTAGTCCAATCAGAGGTTTTTTAAGCAAAAGGTTGTCCTCCCATGTTAAGATATAGGTATTGTTATTTAAATATAATTGAATCCTACTTTTAATAACCTAAAATCATTACTCCGAATCATTTTTAAAAACTCTTGAATAACGTATTTTGGCCTAATATAAAAACGCTTAAAAGCATTAGAGGAAAATTCTTTTAATTCCTTTGCCTTAAAATTAGATAAATCTCTTTCAGAATCTGCAATAATAATTTTTTCATTCTTCATGATTTTTCCCTGTTTAACTGCTTCATCCCATAGATCAGATCCTGGACAATATGATAAAGGCCGGAAAATTGCGATATCTAGTGGAAGCGAACAAGCAAATTTTATTGTTTTTTCAAAATGCTGTTTAGTTTCAATTGGTGCACCAAGGATAAAAGTGGCGCGTGTTATAAAATTCATTTCATTACAAAGATTAATTGCTTTACGAATTTGCTCTAATGTAATTTGTTTATTGTAAAAATCCAAGACATCTTGATTTCCTGATTCTATTCCATATCCAATGAGCTTTACATTTGCCTTCTTCATTTTTTTATATAAAACTCTATCTGCAGAGTCAATTCGTGCACCCTCAATCAGCAATTCAATATTAGAACCAAGTTCAATAAGACCATCCATAATATCAATAGCCCTTTTTTTATCAGCAAGAAAATTTTCATCAACAATATACAACGACCTATATTTTTCTACTAATTCATATATCTCCTGTAATACACTACTTGAGGAACGTTTCCTATAATGTTTAAAAGCAGATATATTTTTTATTTTATTTCTTGAACAGAAACGACATTTATATGGACATCCTCTAGTGGTTTCAATTGCGGTCACAAGTGGTTTAAAAAGAAAGGAATTATTTACCTTACCATAGTCCTTCTCATATTTATCAACAAGATGTCTAGAAGGAAATGGAATAGAATCAAGGTCTTTAATTATATTTGGAGGTTTACCCTTTTTTATAACTGATTTATCTCTGTAGTGAACACCATGAATTTCAGATATTTTTTTTCTACCTTGAAGTGCATTAGCTATATCCTTTATAACATGCTCACCTTCACCTTCAACACTAATATCAGCTGAGGTTATCTCATTTAGTACTTTATTTGAGTGTATTGTAGGGTGAGGACCACCAATAATAATTGGTATCGATGAATCAATTTCCTTTATATTTTGTGTTATTTTAGCTGCATCTTCACATCCATAGGTATATATCTGCATACCAATTGCATCGGCAGAGTTTATAGATTTTTTTATAGCATCCATAAGATTATTTTCTAAGGGAGAATCTATAATTTCCACGTTATGTCCTTCATCTTCTAAAGATCGTCCAATATAAAGCAGTCCTAATGGAGGGGCAAGAACAGAACTTGAGTTAGGTCTTTTAATTGAATAAATGTCGAAATCAAAAGTTGTGGAAACATTTAGTAAGACAAACTTCATTTTATCTTTATTTTTGTTAATAAGACTCTATTAATATCCTTTACTATTAAAGGTTTAAATATTTACCAAAAAGTGCTGTTTATAGTCAATTTTTAAGAAAAAATTAGTGGTCCAATCGGGATTTGAACTGTAATTTACAAGTAAAAAATAATCATGTTAATAAGTAGCATGCTCATGTCGGGATTTATACTCCAGGGGTATAAATCTCCTAACTTATCATTCTTATTGATTCCTTTGTATTCCTTAAAAAAACCAATATCTTTGTGTGTGTGGCTAAATTGAGTTTGAACATCCCATCTGCCAATACAGGGCAGTCTATCTTTAAATGTCCGGGGATTGCCGATCCACAATAATATAACGAAATCATTGTTTTAATCTTTGACAAAAATTGAAAAGAGAATTTTACAGATCGATCAAAATGTGTTTTTTTATTTATTTTTAAGTATATCTAATAATTCTCGAGGAGAAAAAACCTCTACTTTTGTTTGTATTTTCAAGCCTTTATCTCCCGAGAAAATAGGACACTTGTATGTTAGTGCAAGTGCGAGATATGGCGAATCTTTAAAGTTGATATTCATCGCCGCTGGTAATTTATCAGAGAATTTTGAAAAAGGAATAAATTCGATTTGTTCGGTGATTAGCGAAAATGTTTTTTCTATATCTTCTTTTGAGAGCTTTGTCAATGACTGTATTTTTTCCATGTTTATTTCAGAGAGGAGGAATTCTGGTGCAATGAATTCACAGTGTTTTATAGAAGCATTATATTTGAAAACCGTGAATGTTGTTCCTTTTTTAATTAATGAAGAAATGACAACGTTGGCATCGACAACAAGAAGCATTTAGTTTTTCTCCAGCATTTTCTTATATCTTTTTGCTAGAGCAAGGCTTGTTTCATCAGCAAGTTTCTGCGCATCTTCTTCAGTAAGTTTACTTTTTTTCAGGATTTTTTCTACTTCTTCAAATGCTTTTTGTCTCTTTGCTTCTTTGAGTATTTCGATTCGTGCAAGTTCTGACCAGTTGATCCAAGAAAATCGTTTAATTTCCTCCTTAATCTTGTTTGATAAGGTGATTGTTGTGGTTCCCATTTATAGATCACCTCTTTTTTGTAACTTCTCAAATTTTTGTAATTCTTGAAGTCTTTTAAGAATACCTTGTTTCATGACTTCATTCCAATCAATTTTAGGATATTTTTTCTTTAACGTTTCTAATTCTTTTGGTGTGGATATTGTTAATGTTGCCATTTTAGTATCTCCATTTTTTTCAATATATATACTTATATCAGTTTACATATTTAATTATTTCGATAGTCGCTGTTTCACCAAAAAAAATCGATGAAACATAAGAAACTCGTCAATGAAAATGTGTTTAGGGGAAGGTATTTGAACCTATACCCATAGAACCACATGCATGCTTGCTTATGCGAATACCTTAATTACATAAAATAAAGAATAGTCGTTTGAAATTGTAAAAAGAGATAATTTTTTATTCGAAAAATGATTATTATTTATAAGATCTCAGAACCTTTGAAAATATCTACTCTAAATACTTTTCGAGATAATGCTCCTTTTTTTCAGCAACAGAAGAAAAACAAATTTTTAAAAAAATTTTTAGTCCTTCAACAGGAGAAAAATGTAATCGAGTGCTCCCGTCGGGATTCGAACCCGAGTGGCTGGCTAACTTTGGATTGCAGGTATCAATTTTTATTGATTCCTTTAACCCACGAAAGGCCAGAATGATTGGCCGGACTACACCACGGGAGCGTCTGATATAATGCAGTGCATAAGGATTTCCATATATAACCTTTAATGTCTTTTTAGGTAAATCCTTTATATATCAATTCCTCATTTCAAAAAATTGCTTATGAGTTTGAATAATGAAGAGATTCTTAAAAAAATTTTTATCATCCTGAAAGAAAAAAGTTTAAAAATTGCAACAGCAGAATCCTGCACAGGTGGTTTAATTTCTCATACTCTTACAAATATATCAGGTAGCTCTGAATTTTTTGATAGAGGAATTGTATCTTATAGTAATACAGCAAAAATTGAGCTTTTAGGAGTTCCAGAAGAACTTTTAGAAAAATTTGGTGCAGTAAGTGAACAAGTCGCAAAAACTATGGCTGAAGGTGTTAGAAAAAAATCAAATGTTGACATTGGAATTGCAACAACAGGCATTGCAGGTCCTACTGGTGGAACAAAAGAAAAACCAGTAGGTCTTGTTTATATATCTATTTCTTCAACTAACAATACAATTGTTAAAAAATTTAAATTCGAAGGTAGTAGACTTGAAAATAAAGAAAGTACATGCAATGCTGCTATCAATTTACTTCTTGATTTTATTACAAAATAAATCCGGTGATTATTTGTGTTGGAAATCGATGGTTCATATGGGGAAGGTGGAGGACAAATTCTTAGAAATGCGGTAGCTCTTTCAACAATTATTGGTAAACCAATAAAAATTACAAATATTCGTGCTAATCGCCCAAATCCTGGAATAAAAGCACAGCATTATGTAGCTATAAAAAGCATTAAAGAGATTTGTAATGCTGAAACCGAAAATCTAGAGATTGGCTCATCAAAGCTTATATTTATTCCTGGTGATTTTAAAGGGGGTAATTATAAATTTGATATAGGTACAGCAGGCAGTATCACCCTTGTTTTTCAAGCTTTGATATTGGCTTGTTTGAAAACTGATGTAAAAATAAATATTCGACTTACTGGTGGTACTGATGTCAAATGGGCTCCAACTTGGGATTATTTTAAGCATGTTTTCATACCTATTATAAAAAATATTGGAGTTTCAGTTGATGTTAAATTATTGAAACGTGGTTATTATCCTAAAGGTGGTGGTGAAGCTGAAATTACTATTCATCCAATTTCAGATATAAGACCATTAAAGCTTGATAAAAAAAATGAATTTTCCATTGTTAAGGGAATTGTAAATATAGGTCAGATTCCAAACAATATTAGTAAAAGAATTAAAAATTCTGCAATAAAAACATTACTTAAAAGTAATTTACAATCAGATATAGAAGTTGAGGAAAATTCAACGCTTTCACCAGGAACAGGTATCACTCTTTGGACTGAATCAAATAATGTTATTCTTGGTTCATCTGTTTTAGGAGAAAGAGGAATACCTTCTGAAGAGATTGGTAAGAATGTTGCTAAAAATATTTTAGGTGAAATAGAATCAAATTCTACTCTTGACATTTATGCATTTGATCAACTACTGCCGTATATGTCAATTTCCAAAGGAATCTCATCATGTACTATTAAAAAAATTAATAATCATGCACAAACCAATATGTGGCTTATTAAACAGTTCCTTGACACAAATTTTCAAGCAAAACAAGAGGAAAAAAACATAAAAATTTTTGTAAATAAACCATAAAATATGTAGACAAAACATTTAAATAATAATTTTTTACCCTGTTTTATGAAAATTGCTCATATTTCCGATATCCATTGTAATTTTGGAACTGATTTCAATGAAAAAATTTTTGAAAAAGCAACTTCAATGTTAAATAAGCTTGATACAGATCTTGTTTTCATATCAGGTGATTTAACAACAGATGGACTACTTTCCGAATACGAGCTTGCTGAAGAGAAACTTAAGAAAATAAAAGGAAAACTTGCAATCGTTCCAGGCAACCATGACGAAAGAAATCTTGGTTGGAGGTTGTTTCCAGAGTTTTTTGGTGAAACAGATTTTATTCATACATATGATAATATAACACTTATCGGTCTTGCATCTAGTGAACCTGATAGGGATGATGGCAGACTTGGAAGGGGAAGGCATAAAAGAATTGAAGAGGGAATAAAAAAGAAAAAAACAACAATTCTTGGTTTTCATCATCATGTAATTCCAGTACCCCATTCAGGCAGAGAGACAAATATTATTGAGGATGCTGGGGAAACTCTTGACATTATTTTAAAAAATGAGGTTCCACTTGTTCTAATGGGGCATAGGCATGTTCCATGGGCAGTAAAAATTCATAAAACACTGCTTGTAAATGCTGGTACATTTTCTTGTAATAGAACAAGAGCTCATTTTGGAAATACGTTTAATATAATTGATATTGAAGATGATGAAATTGAAGTAACTGTTGTAAATATAAGAAAGGAAAAAGAAAATAAAATGATTGAGTTTAATCTATCTGATGGATGCTGTGAAAATAAATATTATGATATTGACAATAGATTGTAGATAAATTATTTTTAAAATATTTCGTAATACTTTTTTATATAGGCTATATACCACTATATACCTCATAGTGAAAACATTGAAGGGAGGAGGCATTCGTTGGATTTCAATTTATGGTTAATTATCGGTGGTACGAGCGCAATTGCTTTTTACATGGCTTGGAGNATAGGTGCTAATGATGTGGCTAATTCAATGGCTACTGCTGTTGGTGCAAAAGCAATTACATTTAAACAAGCTGTAATTATCGCAGGTTTCCTTAGTTTTATTGGAGCTGTTTTTGTTGGACCTCATGTTGCAGAAACTATTAAAGGAAAAATAATAAATGTAGATATAATCTCTCCAGAAACATTACTGCTTGGTTTTATTTCTTCTCTACTTGCTGCTGCAATTTGGGTAACAATCTCAACTTGGAAAGAAATGCCGATATCAACAACTCACTCAATAATTGGAGCTTTGATGGGCTTTGGAATAATAGCCGGTGGAGTGTCATCTGTTAATTGGGGGAAAGTTGGATTTGTTGCATCAAGTTGGATTTTATCCCCTGTTGCAGGTTGCATACTTGCATTTTTAATTTTTAAAATAATTGTGAAACTAATTTTTTCAAAAGAAAACCCTGTTGATTCTGCAAAAATTGTTGGACCTATAATAATTGGCTTTACAGCTTTTTTAATCACTGCATCATTATTGCTTAAAACATCATTAAGTAAAAGATTTGATATTTCTGACTCTGAAGGAATCATAATTGCAACTGTTGCTTCTTTCATTGTTGGAACCCTAGGAATAATTTTGCTTAGAAAAATTAAAGCAAAAAAAGCCGAAGATTACTTTACTGTTGAAGGAATTTTTAGAAAACTTCAAATTATTACTTCTTGTTATGTAGCTTTTGCTCACGGTGCTAATGATGTAGCAAATGCAATTGGGCCTGTTGCAGGAATTATACCTCTTGCTAGCACCGGTGAGATGAATGCCACAGCTGATATTCCTACAGCCCTCCTAGCTCTTGGTGGAATTGGAATTGCAATAGGATGTATGACCTGGGGTCGAAAGGTTATGAGAACAGTTGGAGGAAGAATTACAAGTCTTACAAATACAAGGGGTTTTTCAGTTGATTTTGGAGCTGCAACAACAGTTCTTATCGCCTCAAAGCTTGGCTTACCTATTTCGACTTCACATACTGTTGTTGGGGCAGTAATTGGTGTTGGACTTGCTAGAGGTTTAGAAGCTATAGATATGAGTGTAATTAAGAAAATTGTTGTATCATGGCTTTTAACGTTGCCAATTGCCGCGGGACTTCAATAGTAATATATTTAATATTAAGAACAATAATAGGATAAGTAAGGGGGTGTAAAAAAAATGGACAAAGAAAAAAATCATTTTCGAGCGCCAATTCAAGATACTATCAGAAGAAAATCACCATTTGAACAATTAATTGAACATATGTGCAAAGTCCGAGAATGTATTGATATTCTNGGAAATGGNTTAATTCGTTACTATAAAGGTGATTACAAAGGNTTTTCTGANCTAACTANAAAAGTATCTAAACTNGAGCATGAGGCAGATCTNATTAAAAGTAATCTTAGAAATCATCTTCCTTCGCACCTTTTTATGCCNGTAGATAAGGGTAANTTCCTATGGGCTTTAAGAGAACAAGATGCAATTTTGGATCATGCTGATAATCTTGCAAATATGCTTGATATGCGNCATACAAANATTCCTAAAGAGATTCAAAAANTATTCATNGAACATGTAAAACTTGTAATGAAAACAGTTGGTGCAATGGAAGANGCGGTAATAAATATTAGAGATCTTGTAGAAACAAGCTTTGTAAAGCGAGAAAGGGAACAAACAAAAGAGTATATTTATAAAGTTCATAGTTTTGAGTATGAAGCAGATATTAAGAAATATGAGATGACAAAAGATATCTATAGACTTGAAAAGAAGCTTAAACCCATGGATGTTTATCATTTATTAAAGATTGCTGATTGGGTTGATGACATAGCAGATCATGCCGAAAACGTATCAGATTGGCTTAGAGCTATGATTGCTAAATAAATAGGATTATTCTTCACCTACTAGATAATTGATTACATTTTCAGATATATCTTCTGCGTATTCACCTATTCTTCTTATACTCTCAACAATATAACCTATTGGAATTGAAACTGTTGGGTCCTGACCTAGTGCAAGAGTATTTATTGCCTCACATTTTTTTTCAAGTTTTTTTACAGTAATAATATTATCGTTTGCCTCTTTTATGTCTCTTTTAGAAAATGAAGCAATACTCCTACTAAATATGTCAAGTGATAAATGGCTTGCTTCGTCTATCTTTTCAATCATTTTTTTATCTATTTTACTATCAATAATTTTGATAACATTTTCTGCGATTCTTATAATGTGATCACCTATTCTCTCAACTATTCTACTGATTAAAAATGAG
>JGI2171J19970_10002453_pt1 | contig 10183 bp, 8 predicted proteins | sample DeeMarSWOR324_28_FD_19970 | JGI IMG/M metagenome (IMG submission 19970) | reverse complement strand
CCTGCTGTGCCGCATAGTTAGCAGCTTCTTTGTCGCCAGCGCCGATAAGACGGGCGACCATCGCTCTTAAACCCACAACGAGCCCCCACATCATTGACTGCATAACCATAACGACCATAGCGCCTACACCCACCCCAGCAAGTGAGGCTGACCCCTAGCCTTCCCACCACTAGTGTGTCAACAATCGGTCGCATAGTCGTGAGGCCTCTGTTGATAAGCATCGGCCAAGACAGGGACAGGAGGTTACGAAATACGTTGCCTTCTGTCCAGTCCCTCTGCTGAAAATCTCTTCCTGTTCTCATAGCCGCTTATGTTTCCAACTCCCCGTTCGGAAGGGCAGAGTAGGTGTCGCTGCTCCAACAACCGTCTCCGGGACTATTACTCAGCGGACTCTATACACGCTGAGTTTGGTGACCTCGGGCGGGAAGAAAGCCAATCGAAGCATTATCCCTAAGCGGTAATTACACTGACAATCATCATAAATCAAATTAGGCAGCCAGAGCTGCCCTACAGTGTCCACAAAGCTGTACGTATAGTCTGAAGCCTGCCGATGCTAATTTTCCATCAGTTACTGCAAACCAAAAAAGGAGACAGGTCTTAAGTGACACCGTCTCCTACCTTCTATCCAGCATGAACATCGGGAAATTATACTACTGTTAAGCAGAAAACAAAAATAACTCCCTTCTGCCAGAAGGAAACATACCTGTAGCTATTTCCTGATCTTGGTCAGTGCAGCGTCGGTCTTGTCCGGGAATCACCTGAGGGATACTTGGCAAAGTTGGCTGGCTTTAGCTATAGTGCAGTGGCGGACGGTGCGAGTATCTCCTCTATTTGATGGCATAGAGTTTTCCGTCATGTGAGCCCACATAAAGCGTGCCATTGGCATAGGCAGGGGATGAACTTATCATATCGCCGGTAAGCAGACTCCAGACTTCTTGGCCGGTGGCAGTATCTATGGCGTACAGTCGACCGTCATCACTGCCGACATAGACTACTGTATCGGTTAGGGCTGGGGAAGACTTAACTCGCCCTTGTGTTGGGAAGACCCAGCGTTTTTCCTGGCTTGTCAGGTTAACGGCCAATAGGTTATTGCCCGAGCCAACATATAGATTATCCCCAGCGAGGGCTGGAGAAGAGGTTGCAATTCCCGATAACCTGAGTCGCCACAGGAAACCGGATTCAGTGGGAAGTGGAGGGGCTAAACTCATGGCCCAGAGTTGCAGCCAATAAGGCCTGATTTCGTATTCCAAAGGCCAGTTTCGAGCATGACTATCAATAGCATCAAGGTAGCCTCCGGAGGTGGTGAAAAGGATGGTTTTGTCAAATACTGTCGGCGAAGCAGAAACAGACACGTATGTTTTGAAGCGAAGGCGGAGTTTACCGCTGAGGGCATCTATGGCGTAGACGTAATTACCTGAGCAGCCGACATAGACAATGCCGCCAACCACTATTGGTGAGGACCTAACCTGGCTTTCTGTCCTGAACTGCCAGATTCTTCTACCCGTGGTGGCATCTAGAGCATAGACGCAATAGTCGTCTGAACCGAAGTAAACTATCCCGCCAGCTACTGCCGGAGAAGAGGCAACAGCATAGGGGGTCTTAAACGACCAGAGCCTTTCTCCTGTATCGGCATCAAGGGCATAAAGCTTAGCATCGTTCGAACCTACATAGACAACGCCACCCACAACCGCTGGTGAAGAGTCAACCCAGCTGCCGGTCTGGTATTGCCAGCGTTTTTCGCCGCTGACAGCATCGAGTGCGTAGACCTTACCATCTCGAGAGCCAAAATAAACCATACCATCAACCACCGCTGGTGATGAATGGACGGCACCATCGGTGGCAAAGGCCCATTCCACGATGCCTTGGAGTGTGGCATCATTTGTCCCCGTGACACTGGAGTGAGATAGGTCGTGGCCGAACATGGCCCATTCTCCAGGTTGGGAGTTAGAGTTCAGGTGCTCTAGCGGCTGGGACAGGAGGTCGGTGTGATTATACAGAACTGGCAGAACTACGGCCGCCAAGACTAAGACTGGAATAAGGGTTACCACTATTCTTTTAATGCACTTGCGGCGCCGGATATAGGCTTGGTGGCGTTCTGTTAACGCCTCCAACTCTTCAGTAGATATTGGTTCGCCATGGAGAGCAGCGCCCCAGCAATGTTCACAGAACCGCCTTCCGGCAGGATTCGGCTTGTGACACACGGGACAGATAATCCAGTATTCGCCTTGCGGCAGCAGGTTTGTGGTCATGTAAAAAAACCAGTGTAATTAAAGCAAGGTGCAGGAAATTTAGCAAGCTAGATGGCAACAAAGCTAAACCTTTTCAGAAGTCAATAAAAGGCCTCATTTACGATGATCTGATATTATTCACGGGCTTTACAAAGGTTGTTGAGATAACCTTGTTTATGACGTATTCTATCGAGATCATGTCGGGAAGCAAGGTGGGAGGGCCTATCCAGTGTCTTTAGCTTCCAACTTCGTATCGCCAACTTTATAGCTCTGGAGATTATTCAGGACGCTAAGTTAGTTAATTGCATAAAGCATTATGATTCTATCTTCCCTGGCAACATGGGTTCTATACTAAATTATGGGGAAGGCTGTATTTAAGTAAACTTACCCCTCTTTCCCCAAATCGGGGAAAGAGGGGTAAATAAGTCGCCCTGGCAAAGGTCTCTAATAACCCATCTCTTCCTTCAGGTCCTCGTCTATCCAGACATATGGTGTCCAGCTCGACACTCCACCGTAGTAACCTATTGCCCCTTCGCCGCTGTAGTTCTTGAGCCATGGCCACCAGAAGACATAGGTATAATGTGCCGCTGTCTGCACAACGTAGCACTGCTCCAGGAGATAGGGCAGCATTTCGGTGTGAATTTGGTCCACCGCGTTTTCATCAGGATAGGCTGCCAGCATCTGCTCACGGTAGTCGTTGAGCTCCTCGTCAACGACGTAGCTGGCATTAAACATGCCGGTACCCTGCCAGTTTATCCCCTTGAAATAAGTACCCACGCCAGCAAATGTGCCTAAAAGCATGTCATCATAATTCCGCAGATACTGTGTGCTAAGCTGAGTGGCGTAATCTACAGGTGTCAGTGTCAGGTCTACTCCTATTTCTGCCCACATGCCCTTGACTATCTGCATGACGTCGTCAAATATGTATAGATTCCAGTAGACAATATCAGCCTGAAACCCCTCACCGTAGCCTGCTTCCTCCAGAAGCTCTTGCGCCAGCTCCGGATCGTACCCGAACAGGTCTGCGACCGATATAGACGTATCCGGCAATACCTCTATAATATCGTCCTCGTAATCTTCCAGTGGCAAATAAGCACCGGCATACTCCTTACAGTAATATACTGGCCAGTAGAGCGCTTCGGCCTCGCCACCGAAATACTCGTCGACTATCTGCTGGTTGTCTATTGCCAGCTGAAGCGCCTGTCTCACTCTCACGTCGTTATAGGGCTTGTCTTCCTTATCTGTCCTCATATATATCACGCCCTTTACGGCTCCGTCGAGGAACTTATTATAGTTCGCTTCAGGGCAGGAGATCTTCAATGATTCTGCTCTGTCATAATCTGCGGTAGTTAGGTCAATTTGACCGGTAGTAAAAAGAGCATCATGTGTAGATATGTCTGCTTGGATTAGTGTACGCACGCTGTCCAGATAGGGTAACTGGTCACCCTGGCCGGGACCGACAGGGTTTGTCCCCCAGTAAATGGGATTTCTCTCGTAGTAGAGATAGCTTCCCTCCACATACTCTTCGAGGGTGAATGCACCGGTGCCGATGGCCCTCTCCCAGTCATTCATGTCACCGTACAATTCAATTGCATCCCGGGGGTAAATGTACGCGAACTCTATCAGGGTTATGAGCTCAGGCATATACTCGGATGGGCAGTCGAAGCGCACCGTGTCTTCATCAGGCGCAGATATCTCTACATTCGTAGCCAGGTATGGGTAGCTCGTCTTGATGTAGGCTGTACCTAGCGTCATCTGGCGTTCCCAGGAGAAAACCACGTCATCGGCCGTAACTTCCCGCCCATTACATGGGAATTTGTCCTGCCAGAGTACCCCGTCGCGCAGGTAGAATTCTATATAATCGTCCCCTATTTCCCAGTCCTCAGCTATCTTACCGGTTTTGAATTCCAGGCGGTTAATCTCACCGCGGACAAACCAATCGCAATCGTTGGTTCCGTAACCACCAGCTATCCCTTTTGCCCAGTCCCCTCCCCAGAGGCACTGGTAGGGGCCGGTAGTAGAATAATGAGCCCCGATAGCATCGTCGAAGTACGTAGGGTCGGCAGTAGCGGCGAAGGTAAGTTCCCCTCCGTACTGTGGTATTTCCTCTCCGCCTCCATTACCACCATTCCCTCCATCTCCTGCACAGCCGCTTATCAGGCTGGCAATCAGACCTATCACCATACAGCATACTAGCAGTGATAGGGCCTTCCTTTTTTGTATCATCATTTACCTCCTTGTAATCTTACCTTAACTTTTGATAACCACACGTGTTTATATACTCATAGTCATCATTACCTCCTTTCACCGAAGTCGCCCCAGGCCCCCTCAGCCTGGGATTGAGCAGGTCACGAAGAGCACTTCGCAGTATGTCGATGCCCTATCTGACAACAACCAGGGAAACCCTGCCTGCAGAGCGAGATGAGGTGCCATTGGCATATAACGCCGCTTTTCTATGCCGAGCATGACACCCTAGATGGGTCATTCCCAGGGGCTGTTGTCCGGTCGGCCGCACAAGCACGTCGCGCCAGAATGAGTGTGTTTTAGATATTTTTGCTTTTGGGAATGCGCCTTCCAAGTGTACCATCTATGTAATTTTCCGCCGCATTTTAGCTCTATTTTGCCCTGTTGTCAAACTATTGTGCTGGCTGGGGAGACGATTTACTGCGTTCCTATGTTATAATAGCTTCAAATCCTCACAGAGAGGAGGTTTGTTCTCATGGACTGGGGTATGCAAAACCGTTTGGCCCAATTAATTCAAGCAGATGGCCGCTGTCTGTTTCTGCCTGTGGACCATGGATATTTTCAGGGTCCCATAAAGAAATTGGAGAACCCGCGTAAAACTCTCGAACCTCTTCTCCCTTACACCGATGCGATTTTCATTACCAGGGGAGTCTTAAGGTCGTCGGTGAACCCTGACAAAACGAAACCAATTATCCTCAGAGTATCGGGCGGTACCAGCGTAGCGGGAAAGGACCTGGCTCACGAAGGGATAGCTACGTCTATGGAGGAAGCCATGCGGCTCAATGCCTGCGCCGTGGGCATCTCCATCTTCGTCGGGACCGATTATGAGCACGATTCCTTGCTTAATCTGGCCAGGCTTGTTGATGAAGGGGAAAGGTACGGCATCCCGGTAATGGCAGTTACCGCTGTGGGCAGAGAATTGCAGAAGCGTGACGCCCGCTATCTTGCCCTCTCATGCCGTATTGCTGCCGAGCTGGGCGCTCGAGTAGTAAAGACCTATTATTGTGAAAGATTCGATAGGGTTACCAGGAGCTGTCCTGTTCCCATAGTCATTGCTGGTGGGCCTAAAGTACCTACAGGATACGAAGTACTTCAATTTGTTTATGACGGCATTCGGAAAGGTGCCATAGGCGTAAATCTGGGGAGAAACATCTGGCAAGATGAGCACCCCGTGGCCATGATCAGAGCCATCCGCGCCATCATCCATGAGAACGCCACTCCTGAGCAGGCCCAGGAACTATACGATAGAGTAAAAGCCGAAAAGCAATAATAACGTGGGGGATGGGCGGGCTCCGGTTTCATTTGGGCGGCTGTTAACTGGCATACGCCCACTTTGCACAAACCACTGTGAAGGTTTCGTAAAGCTCTGGCACGCTGTGACAAGTTGAAGAGGTAGCTTACTAGAGGAGACCATACGCGTAACTATGTGTTACAATAACCAGGATTTGGTTGGAGGAGGTGTCTGTGCCACAGCTCGGCTCTGGTGAGATGTTGATGCTAATGAAAGGAGAAAAATGCGCATTGGTCTGATTTCAGACACTCATATTCCATACGATGCAAAAGCACTTCCCCCGGAGGCAAAAGAACGTTTTAAAGGTGTAGACCTTATTTTGCACGCCGGGGATATTTACTTATCTTCGGTGCTGGATGAATTGGGAGAAATAGCTCCGGTACTTGCAGCCAGGGGTGATGATGACTCGCTCTCGTTGAACGAACAGGTGAAGGACAAACATATTCTAAACTTTGAAGGCTTCTCTCTCTGGCTTACCCACGGTTTGCCTTATTTCCCCTTGCACTCCATAAATTCCTACCCTTTTTCCTCACGCTCTTTACAAACTTTGTTATATCGTTCTTCTCCCTCCTCGGATCAAGAGTTGGAAGAAGCCTTGGGGGAGTTAGTAACGCGTGAGGATATTCCCGACATAATTGTCTTCGGCCACACTCATGAGGCTGTATTGCGCAGGATCCAAAGGTTCCTTTTAATAAACCCCGGTAGCGCCACCTTCCCCCGCTACAGGCATGAGTTAGGGACTGTCGCCATCCTCACCATTTCTCCTGGAAAAGCGGAGGCAGAGATTATTCAGCTTTAAAGCAAATCAGCAAACAGACTTCTCTCCTCCCCCTTGATGGGAGAGGAGCAAGGTGAGGGTGAGATTCTTCGCCTGCGGCTCAGGATGACAAAAGGGAGGAAGCTGTCATGCGCGTAGCTATGTATTACAGTAACCGGGATGTGCGCCTGGAGGAGATGCCTGTGCCGCAAATTGGCACCGGCGAGGTGTTGATGCGGGTAGAAGCTAGCGGCATCTGCGGCACCGATTTGCTGGAATGGTATCGTCTGCACAAAGCACCTTTGGTCCTGGGTCACGAAGTTGCCGGTGTGGTTGATGCTATTGGGAAGGCGGTAGACAAATACAAAGAAGGTGACCGGATTTGTGCCGCCCATCATGTCCCCTGTAACACCTGCCATTATTGTCTCGCTGGGCACCACACCGTTTGCGATACCCTACGCCGAACTAACTTCGACCCCGGCGGCTTTGCCGAGTATATGCGGCTGCCGCGCATCAATGTCGAGCAGGGCATATTTCCATTACCCGACGAAGTATCTTTCGAGGAGGCGACCTTTGTTGAACCGCTGGCTTGCGTCCTGCGCGGGCAGAGATTAGCCCGTCTACAGCCCGGGCAAAGTGTGCTGGTTATCGGCAGCGGCGTTGCCGGCTTGCTCCATATACAACTGGCCCGGGCGGCAGGTGCCGGTTACATTATGGCGACAGATATCGTTGACTATCGCTTGGAGGCAGCGCGAAAATTTGGGGCCGATATTGCCGTTACCGCCAAGGAATATAATCCAGCCTATTTGCGTGAGGTAGCCGGTGGTCGTCTCGCTGACCTTGTCGTTATATGCAGCGGGGCGACGTCGGCTATAAGCCAGGCATTGGAGTCGGTTGAGCGGGGAGGCACCGTTCTCTTCTTTGCCACCGCAGAGCCGGGTGTTAGCGTTCCTATATGGGTGAACGACCTGTTCTGGCGCAATGAGATAACGCTCACCAGCTCCTATGGTGGCAGCCCTAGGGATTATGCCGCGGCACTGGGACTGATACGAGCCGGCAAAATACGCGTGCGGGAGATGATTACCCACCGGCTGGGGCTGGCGGAAACAGGCCTGGGCTTCCAGCTTGTCGCCCGGGCTGAGGACTCTCTAAAAGTAATAATCGAGCCCCAGAAGTAGATAGCGGCTGCTTTCCAAATAAGCGAGAATATCAGGTAACAATCTGACGGAATGTGACCTGGTCTTTAATCAACGCCGCTTGCCTTTCCAAAATCCTGCCTACGAGCCGTATGCCCGAAGAGGCAACAATGTCATGTGCCGATGTGCTACGCGCGTTGACAATTACACGATGGGCAGCTACACTGAGGTTAGAGCATACTAAGTAATATTCGACGAGATAACCTGAAGCATAAGAGAGAAGGAAGCTGCAGGCGGGAATTGAAGGGAGGTGAAAATGATAAAAGGCATCATAGGATACAAGGTGTTGAGGTATAAGGACTTGGAGCCCATATTGATGAAGCTCAGGTCGCATGCCATGCAATATCCAGGTTTCGTTGGTGCTGAGAATCTTGTCAGCGAAAAGGATCTCTCTGTTGTTATGATGATAACCACATGGGAGACTATTGAAAACTTGAGTGCATGGGCAGAGTCAAAAATAACGAAGAATTTNCTCGCACAAGCCAAAGCAGTTATGGTGGGAGAGGCCAGATTAACGGCATACAGGACAATGCCCACAACAAAGTGGCACTAATAAGGTGTCAGTCTTTACCCCTACAGAGCCCGGCGTTAGCGTTTCGAAAGTGATTATCGAGCCTCAGAAGTAGATAGCGGCCGCTTTTTCAATAGGCGAGGACACCGGGTATAATTTTGGTTTTTATTACACAGAGAAACTGAAAAGGGGAGAGAAATCTCAGTCTATCAGGGTAGGTAGGTATAATCTATCTGAAAACAATTGCCAGGGCCTGTCGCTGTGTAAGTCGATGTCAAATGGATAGAGATATAGTAAGAGGACGAATGTTGAAATATACGAGGAGGGCATTTCGGATGCTTCCGAAATTGGACAAGCCACGAATCCTGGATATAGGGTGTGGTTCCGGAGTCCCGACTATGGAATTAGCCAGATTAGGACAGGGAGAGGTAATAGGAATAGATATAGATCAACCTGCCCTAGACAAGCTGACGAAGAAAATCGAAGAGGCTGGGTTTTCCAATCGTGTTCAGGCGGTAAACTGCTCTATATTGGACATGGTTTTCCCGGATGAGAGCTTTGATATCATATGGTCCGAGGGATCTATATTTGTTATCGGTTTCGAGAGAGGGATCCGGGAGTGGAAGCGGTTGCTTAAGCCAAATGGATTTATGGTGATTCATGACGAAAAAGGAAATGTCGAAGAAAAATTGGAGCAAATTTCCAAATGTGGCTATAAGCTACTTGGCTACTTCATATTGAGTGTGAACACCTGGTGGACTGAATATTTCGCCCCTCTCGAAAAGTTGATTGCTAAATCTCAAGCAAGCTACACCGATGACCCGCACACTCTCGACGAACTCAACCAGGCCCAGAGGGAGCTACAGATGTTCAGGAATAACCCGGAGCGTAATAGTTCAGTTTACTTCGTGATACAGAAGAACTGACAACAAGAAACGGGAATATCTGGTCACCGCCGCCAGGGCTGGCCGCTGACTCAGCAGGGACATGATAGTTTGGCTCAAAAAGAAATCCCTTGACCAAATCCGAAATTCGAATTTCCAAGCTCTAAATAAATCCCCCTGAAATGAAAAATGTAAAAACAAAAGTGCAAAATGACAGAGCAGCAGTAAATAAAAAATTAAAATGCAAAAAGCAAAGATATAAGGTATAAGCATTTTTAAGTTTTAAGTTGCCATTTTGATTTTTAACCTTTGATTTTTAAGTTTTGTTCGGGACTCTCTAACTCCTGATAAAGAACTTCTGGATAACAGGCTTTCTGTAACATTTCAGCGACTTATTCGTTAAATGAGCTAAACGAGTGAACCAGGACCGTTCTGAAGGACAAACATTAGATGAGGCTATATTGGTTCGGAGAGCTACTGGTCATGATGCCGAGCTTTCGAGAGGCTGTATGACATGCCCGTCGATAGGATATATAGACACATTGAGATAACCTGAAGCAAGAAAGGGAAAGAAAATGCAAGAGAGAGTGAAAGAAGACAGCACGATAAAAGGTGTCGTAGGATACAAGGCGTTGGATTATAAGGACGTAGAGCCTATATTGATGCAGCTCAGGTCGTATGCCACGAAGTATCCGGGCTTCGTTGGCGCTGGGATTCTCGTCAGCGAGCAGAATCACTCTGTGGGCGTAATGATAAGCACGTGGGAGACGACGGAAAGCTGGAGGACATGGGTAGGGTCAAAGGGAACGCTAGAATTGCTTCAGCGAGCCAGAATATCTGTGACACCTCTGTGACGGGGACGCCCAGAATAGCAACATACAGGACAATGCCCACAACAAAGTGGCGCTAATAGGGCTTCAGTCTTTGCCCCCACAGAGCCGGGCGTTGGTATTCTAAAAGTGATTATCGAGCCGCAGAGGTAGATAGCGGTCGCTTTCTCAGTAGGCGAAAATATAAGGTAACGATCTGGCTTTTAGTGAGTTTGACTTTAGCGCCTGCGCCTTATCATGAT
>JGI2171J19970_10002451_pt1 | contig 10183 bp, 15 predicted proteins | sample DeeMarSWOR324_28_FD_19970 | JGI IMG/M metagenome (IMG submission 19970) | reverse complement strand
TACTCAAAAAGATAGATTTATTGCTTCTGGAGTATCTGAAGAAAATATTGTAGTTGTAGAAAAAGATACATTTGAACCTCCACAGGAGTAGATATGTATAATGAGTTCATGTATAATGAGCAAACATACAATGGTCCACATACTCTTCATGTAACACTATTATCAGATAGTACTGGACTAAGTGATTTACTTTCTCCTTTAGATGTAGAGAAGTTGTTAGAAGATACAGCAACTTTATCTGAAACTATGATATTTGATACACAAAAGCCTTTATCAGACATTGTATTTTTAGACGAAACTTTTACTAAGCAAATAACAAATAAAGGTTTATTTGACAGTGTTAGATTAAACGATTGGCTTTCAATTAAGAAAATTTTATCAGATCCTTGGAGTGATTAATGGACAAGGTTAAAATTGAAGTTCCTCAGCAAGACTGGGGAAGTTTAAACACAAAATATCCTGCAGACTCAAATAGAGTTGCAGACAATGAGTTTACTGCTGGAACAGCAAATGTAGACACTTCAACTAAAGGTATCCTAACTAAGAGATTAGGTGGAATAGAATATGGTGATTGGGGTGGAGTTCCTAAAGACCAATATGAAGCTATATTTTCAGATGGTGTAAGACACCTTTTAGGTGTAACAGGGGGGATATTAAAATATACATCTGGAGATGGACAAATACATACTGTTCTTTCTGGATTAACTGCTACAATTAACAATGAGTTTGCAACAACTCAAGATAGAGTTTATTTTGGTAATGGTGTACAGAAGAAAATTTATGACAGAGTTACTTCATATGGTGGAGTAACATATACATTTCCAACTCAAACAGTTAAAAATATGGGTTGTCAGGTACCAGGGACAGCTTTAAGTGCTGCTGGAGCAGGATCAGGTACAGGAGTTCCTGCTGGGTCATACAAATATAAAGTTACATACGTTTATTATGATTCTGAGGAATCTAATGAAGGATTAGAATCAACAGTTGTAACAATTGGTGCTCCTGAAGATATTGCTTTAACTAGTATTCCAGTTGGAGGCTATGGAGTCACACAAAGAAAAATCTATAGAGCTGAATCACCAGATTATGTAGATTACCTTCTAGTCAAAGTTATAAATAATAACACAGCTACAACTGCTACAGACAATGTGTCTGCTGGTACTACTGCAATTCCAATAGATAACTCATTACCACCTGACTTTACTTTAATTTCTTTATTTTTAGACAGACTATTCTTGGCAGGAGTTCCAGGAGATCCTTATTACATTTTTTACTCAGAACCAGGATTTCCAGACATATTTCCAACTACAAATTATATCCCTTGTAACCAAGAAGATCCAATTACTGCAATTGTAGTGTACTTTGACAGGCTAATTGTTCTTAATAGACGTTCAATGGGACAGATATTAGGACAAACCTCAGATCAATTTAGATATGCTCAAATTGAAGGGTCTGTTGGTTGTGTTGACAACAGGTCAGTTCAGGTTCGTGTTATAAATGGTGTACCTGTTCTTATTTGGCTTTCAGATAAAGGATTCTATGCTTACAATGGAAGTAGTGTTACATATATAAGCGATAAAATTGAAGATCAAGTTAATTTTAACTTACAACAATCAGTTATTCAAAAGAATAAGATAACGCACAGTGATTATACAACTTTTACACAAGGTACAGCTTCAAATGGTATAAATTTAGATTCATCGCCTGGTCAGATAACAACTAAAGGACCATATTGGGATACAGGTGCTCATCCTGGAGCTACATATGAAGAACAAACTAATCCTAAAAAGGCGTGGGACACACAGTCTGAGTGGGAAGATTCTAATGCTACAAAGACAGATTTAGTCACAAGAGCTGGTGATAATACAATACAGCCAATTAAGAATAATAGATTTGATTCTGCTACAGAACTACTAGGAAGTTTGTCTGGAGATCTTATTTGGGAATCAGGACAATTTAAACTCCCAATTTCAACTGATTGGACTGGAGAAAGTAAAACTGGAACATATAATCCAGGATTTTTAAATACTGAGACAGCTTTTTACGGAATTGATGATCTAGCTATTCCTATTAAAGTACCAAGAAAAGGAACTTTGACTGGATTTTCATTTACTGTAAAAATGACTTCTGCTGTAATTACTACATATCCATATACTGTACCATTTAATTATGAACTATGGTTCGATACTGGTGGACCAGGGGGGATGTTAAAATCAAAGGGAAGTACTGTTACTTTTACTAATCCATTTGGTACAATTCAAGAATTTAACTTAAATAGCGGTGTGCTTGATTGGTCATTAGAAGCTAATACAGTATATTGGTTAGTATTACGGCTATATCCAAATCAAACAACAGGTCCTTGGATACTTGTAATTAATAATACAAAAATAACATCTAGTCAATATAACAACGCTGGAGCTTATTCTTATGGAAGAAAAGATTTGGGGGCATGGGGGAAATTAGAGCATACACTAACTAATGATCCAATTGGATTAGCTGCTGGCTCATATAGTTTTATAGCAGATCCAATTGCTAAAAATGGTTCTTGGATATCTCCACAATTAACTGGATCTTATTTTGATTCTAAAGCTGTATATAATTCCCTATTAACTCTTTCTGGTTCTTTCACAATTCCTACAACTTGGGGAACTAAAACAAATCAATTAATACTAGAAAGTAGTACAGACGGAGAAATTTTTACTCAACTTAAAACTATTTCTGTAGCTCCTTATTCTAGTAGTGTGTCTTTATCGGGACAACGGTATTACAGAATCAAAGTTTTTATGTCAACAACTGATAATAGAGAAACTCAAACTGCTACTAATTTTAGAGTAGATTTTCCTTCTACAGCTACTTGGATATCAGAAACAATAGATTGTACTTCTGATGTTACTTCCTACGATGCTTTAATTGTAGTTAATACAATTCCAAGTGGAACAAGTATAGCTTATACTGTTGCAACATCTGATGACAATATAACTTATCCAGATGGATATGTAGCAATTGGAAGTGCTGTTGTAAGACGTTATATTAAAGTTAAAGCTGTTTTAACAAAGTCTGGAGATACAACTGTTCCTTATATAAGCTCTGTTCTTTTAAAATGGCACATAGCTGCTGATTTTGTGTCTAAATCAATAGACACTGCAGTCACTCCATCAGGATGGGATATATTTCAAACTTCTTTTGCCGTAAATGGTGGTATAGTTACTTATTATATGAGAAGTGCTGCTACAGAAGGAGCTTTATCTGGAGCTACTTGGTATGCTGTTACAAACGGTACATTTCCCACTTCTAGCTTACCAACTTTACAATGGGTACAGTGGAAAGTTGAAATTGTTACTAATCCAGATCAAGTACCAACAATTGATAGTGTTACAATCAATTGGTTTATAGGATCTTCTTTACCCAGTATTCGTTGTACTTCTTTGTTCTATAACACAAATTATTATTTAGCTGCTGCTGAGTTTGAAAGCAGCACAAATAACATTATATTTGTTTTTGATCAAGAAGCTAAATGGAGAGTCTATAGAGGATTAAATATAGCTGTTTTATCATATTTCTTTAATAACCCTTATTTTGGAGATGCAGTAACAGGAAAAATTGTCAAGTTTTTAGAGAGTAATAGTGATAATGGAGCTGCTATAGAGTTTGACTTTAGATCTAGAGCTTTTGATTTTTCAACAGAAGGATTCTCTAATGATGATAAAGCAAAGATGTTAGAAAAGGTTATACTGTCTGGAAGAAATACTGGAGCTACTTACACCGTTACCTATTCAGTTGATGATGGAGATACTTTCTATGATTTAAAAGATAAAGACGGTAACTCTTCATTTACAACCTCAACAGATGGCAAAGGGTTCTTTAAATGGTTAAGACCAGACTATAGTTCAATTATTCCAACTGGATATTCGATAATACTTAGAATTTATAATAATGATACAAATGAAGTAGAAATTGATGGATTTAAAATGATGGCTTTTGTAAGAAAACATGATCCAATAGAATAATATGAAAACACAAAATTATCCAATAAGTGAACAACTATTACCAGAAGTTATACAAAGAAACTTAGAAGATTTGTTTCATTGTGCACATACACACGATTTAAGAACAACTGCTCCTTCTTCAAATGAAGGCTCAGTTGGAGATATTATTCCAGTTTTATTAAGTGGAACTGGATATTTATATATAAAATTTCCAAATATTGGTTGGAAACGAATTACAGCAAGTTAGGGGGTACAATATGGCATGGCAAACTTTAGTAGGAGCAGGATTAGCTGGAGCAGGATTAGCTGGCTCAATCTTTGGTAAGAAAAAGAAAGCAAAAGGTCCAGATATAGGTTATTTAACAGGAATAGTTAAACAAGGAGCTGAAAAAGCTAGAGGATTAACTGGACAAGAATATGAAACCCTTCAACCATTATCTCAAAAATATGGGGCAGGGATTGAAGAATTGGGAGCTGGTTATGAATCTAAGATACGAGGACTTGGAGAAGAATATCAAAAAGGACTGGCTGGAGTAGGAGAATCAGAAAAAGCTGCTAGAGATTTAGCAGTTGCATTACAACAAAAAGAAGAATATGGTGCAGTTCCTCTTCAACAGCAAATGATTAGAGAACAATTAGCTGCTGGTGGTGGATTAAGAACTGGAGCTGCTGGAAAATTATTAGCTCAAGCTCCTACACAAGCTGCTCAAAGAGTAAGTCAATTTAGAACTCAAGCAGATATTGAACGATTAAGTAGAGAAGCTGCAAGACAAGAAGAAGGAGTTAGAAATCTTTATCAAACACAGGCTGGTGCTGCTCTCACTAAACTTGGATTAGATCAAACAAAATTACAAACTCTTTTAGAAACTGGAAGAACCGATATAATCAATAAATATGCTAAACTTGCTGGAATTGACGAAGCTGAATTAAATGCTATTCTTGGAATTCATGGATTAGCTACTCAAACTGAAATGGCTAATGTTGCTGCTGAAAATGCCCGTCAACAAGCAATATTAGAACAGCTTGGTGGTCTTGGTACTTCCTTAATTGGTTATGGTCTTGCACAACAACCAATTGTTAGAAAAGGACCTTCTGCTGAAACATTAAGATTTGTAAGAGGATATTAAGGAGAATTAATATGCCAGAATATAAAATACCAAAATTTAGTACTGAAGAACTTTTAGCTGCTTTTGGTTCTCAGGTATCACCTGCAGGTGTTATAGGAGCAGGTAGAAAAGGATTTGCCGAAGGTGTCAGTTTAGCTGAGACAATAGAAGGAATTAAATCTAAAAAGCTTAAACAACAGCAAGAAGTTGCTGAAATTGAGCGTAAGCTTAAAGCTCAAGAGATGTTAGCTAAAACAGTTGAAGGTAAACCTGAGATAGAGCGTAAAAAAGTTGCTTTACAAGCTCTTGCCCCTAAACATGCGATTAGACCAGAAAAAGAACAAGTTCCTATGGAACTAGAGTCTTTTGAGCACAAAAAAGGAATGGAAGAAATAAAGTCAGAAATAGAGAAAAGAAAACTTCTTAGTACTGCTATTAAAGCAGGCCTTCCTCCTGAGAAAGCTATTGCGCAACTTTATCCATCTGAGACTTTAACAAGAGCAACAGCACCTATGACTTTACCTATGATTAATATAACTACAGGAGAACGATTAACTGCTATATGGAATCCCGTTGATCGAACTTTTACATCTGGAGATAGAGTTTTAGATCCTTCTGAATGGATTAGAGATTATAAACCAGATATAAGAACTGAACCTGGAACAGAAGAATTACTTCGTATAACTTCTGCTGGAACAACTTCCCCTTTAACAGGGGCGGAAAGAAGACCAGAAAAAGGTAAACCAGTAACTAATTTAAGTCAACTTAGTGCATTTGAAAAAAATGAGGCAATAAGAACTAAACAAGATTTTCAAACAGACCCAACAGCCAAATTACTTTCTGGAGATTTAACTACTTTGTTAGTGTTAGAAGATTTAATTAAAAAACGACCAAAAGGAGCAGTTGGATTAACTCGTACCCAATTAACTGTATTTGCTGGTGAAAAAGGACGTTTAACAGATGATGATATTAGGCGTAATAGTGGAAGTCCTGCAATAGCTGATAGATTAATAAGAACATATAATGATCTTGTTCATGGAAATCTAAGTACAGTAGATTCTAAAGATTTTAAGATTATTGTAGATTTAGTAGGAGCTAAAAAAGCTCTGGAATTAGATAATATATTAAGTGATTATACTACTGCTATTGGATTACAAACCCCAAATTCAGAGAAGTTTGTTAAAAGATATGTGAGTAGTGGTACATGGTCTAAGATTGAAAGAAATCTGAAAAATGTCAATAAACTTTCAGATATTACTCCAGAAAAAATGCAATCTTCTGGCGGATATACTTATACGGTGGAATAATATGGCAAAATTAAAAATAACAGCGAAAGATGGAAAAATTTTAAATATTGATATTCCAGAAGGGACAGATCCTTCTCAATATAGCACTATTGTTGATGATGTAATGAGAGATTATGAAAGTAAAACACAAACTCTCACAAAAGAAGATTACATGAAAGCTTATGAACAAATTCCAATTCCAGCTTCTATACCAGGAGGACCAATAGTTCCAGGAACAAAAGTTCCTATGATTGGAAGTATTGGAGAATTTAAAAAAGAAGTTCCTGAAAAATTAGCAGAAGATATTGGTAAAGCTGGATATCCTCGATTAGGTGCATTAGCTGGAACTGCTGCTTATTTAGCTCCAGAGATAGCCTTATCAGCTCCTTTAGGAGAAATAAGTGTCCCTGGTGCAAAAGCAGGAGTTAAAATTGCCAAAAAAGCTGCTAAATTCACTTTTGGTCCTCGTCTTAAAACTGCTGCTAAAGCATTGGGAAAAGCTGAAGAAGAAGCTGGAATTGCAGTTGAAGCTATTAATAGAAATCTTCCTAGAACTCGACAAGCGATGCTTGATACATTAGAATCATGGAAACCATTGCATAAAGCTTCAGTAGAAAATATTAGAAATATAGGAAAAGAAGGTTTAAATATAATCAGAAAACAAGCTGGTGACTTATTAGATTTTCTTAAAGTTGCTAAAGCAAAAGCACCCAAACAATTATTGACAAGTAGAGAAATTGCTATGCTTTCTAAAATTAAAGACAATGTAACAAAAGCATTGGTGAAAGAAGCTCCTGAAGTTGGACATAAAATTACAGAATATGCCTCAGCAGCTAAAAGAGCAGAACTATTAAAGAAATTAGGTAAAGTTGCTGGATATGGTGGTGGAGCTGCTGCTCTATATGGTTTAGGCCATTCATTGCTGAATAAATAAGAAAGGAGTTTATTATGGTTCGTAAAACTTCAAGTGAACTTATTATAGAACATTTAAGAGGAATTGATGATAAATTAGATAAAGTACGTACTCAAGATATTCCTAATATGAAAGCAGATATAAGAGAACTTAAAATTAAAGCAAGTTTTTGGGGAGGTATAACAGGATTAATTGGAGGATTTTTAACGTTTTTAATTCCACATAGATAGGATAATAATATGTGGTGGGAATCAACAGATCATGGGATTATTCCAATTAACCGAGTAAAAGTTAAATGCCCTGTTTGTAAAGAAGTTTTAACAACCAGATTTCCTGAAGATCGTATATGGACTTACTGCAAAGAATGTAAAACAAATTTCTACTATCCTCCAAATAAAGATATTCCAACTCAAGCTAAACCAGATTCTCTTAAATATGACTCTAAAAAATGTAATTGTGGAAGATGCAATAGATAGTTTACCGCACTAGTAATTTTCTATCACAGTGAACACAAAATTGCCATAATTTTCCTTTCTTATCTTTTTCAATATATTGAAATTTGCATTTCTTTTTACACGGATTTTTAGATTGCCTATCTCTTTTCTCATATTTCATATTCACTCCTCTTAGAAACAAAACAGTCAAATTAAAATACTTGATAATCAATGTCTACAAGATTCATACTTTAAGGTTGTTAACTTATGTTAACTTATTTTAAATGGGTTAACAATAACTGTAAATCTTGAATAAGAGCTTCTACTTGCTTTTTATACCCTATAATGTATAATTCAGATGATTTATCGATTTTAATGAATACTTGATCTTTTTGTTTTAATCCAAAAGATTTCATAATCCCATATTTTCCTATATAATACCAAGGATCTCCGATACCAATATCACCTTTTCGATACATTTACCAGTCCTTTGATTTTTATACCTTAAATGCAATTTTTTCTATATTGTCTATATAATTCTAAAATCCTCACCAATTGGTTTAATTTGCTTCTATTTTGCCTATCATAGGTAGGCAGTTTAACATTAAAATAAACTTTATACCAATAATTTCATAATTATCCTATTAACCATAAAATTTTTTCATTTAAATAATTTCCAATTTTTAGGCTTATACTTGGCAACAACAAATAAAGAAATAGTATAAACAATAAGCATACAAGTTTCAATTCCAACACCTACCCAATTAACATAAATTGCTAATCCAATAATAGCACAAACAGCTTTTCCTATTTTATATAGATACTGGCTGCTACTTACTTGCGTTGATTTTTTTGTTCTAATAGTTTTAGCTACTTGTTTCCAATATGAATAAGTGTCCAATAATACTGCTAATGTTACAGCAACTACTCCAATGTTAGTTAATATACTATTCATTATTTTTCCCCTTGATGTTCAACAGAAATATCTAATCCTTTTGGAGCTTCTGTGATACTAGCATTTCCTTCAGAATCAATTATAATTTTTACTCGTTTACTTTTTTTACGTTTTTTAGATTTAGATTCTTCTAATTTTTTATCGTAGAAATATTCAATAACTAAGATTGTTAGAGTAAGTATTCCAACAAAACCCTCAAAAAATAAAATTCCTGCTAACCAAAAAGGTTCCCAATGATATAACCAAATATTAAATTGTTCTAACATATTATTTTTTCTCTTTACGAGATTTTTTATAAATTTTATTACTTTTATTTTAATCTTCTTTTAATCTTAAAATAATGTTTTATATCTTTCTTTATGCCTATATATAATAAACACAATGCTCCTAATATTCCCCATGCAATTATCCCTAATACAATATAGTCTATTATTTCCATGTTAGTCCTATAAATAAACTAATAAACATCCAATAAACAAGATCAGCGTCAAAATGATTCCAATAAAAATAGAATAACTTTCCATCTGTATCTTTTTTAAGCTCTCCAGGTATAAGAACATCTTTGGCTCTAAAGTAAAAATGAAATGATAACATAAGAGGCCATTGAATAGCTAAATGCCAACGTTTCCAATACTGTATTCGACTTAAATAAAAATCATCTCCAATTTGCCAATTCCACAAATTGCCTTTATCCATAATTAAATCACCTACGGAACACTCAACTCGCCATACTCCTTTTCCACCGATAGCCATAAGGATTTTAGGATATTTTCTCCATTTAGCCCACCATTCAGTACATCTATAACTAAAAGCAAACCAAGTCTTAGTCTTTTTATGAATCCACTTATAGAATCGTCCAAACCAACTATCTCCATACTGACTGTCATCGGGAAATGCAGCTTCTATTTCATGTGGATCGTTTATATGTTCAGGTAAAGCTGATTTAGGCATGATACATTTCCTTACAAATTTCACATTTTTTGTCATCGCATGTATACTTGGAGCCATGTTTAAGACTAATATCAACTTCAAATTTATCATATTTATCACTATATTCGCCAAAATAATCTTTTAAGAAAAATAATAGATTCATAAGAGTTGCAGGTTTCCCCTCCGATTGATCCTCTTCAAAAACTATTTGTTTATATTGACAATAGTCTGCTTTATCCAATAATTCCTCATACCAACTAGCAATATATCCATTATCTGCTTTAGTAATTTCTATTTTCCAAGGTAAAGACTCTTTCATACTCTAATCTCCTTTACTTTTATTGAATTTTCAAATAAATTTTTTTATAATTCTGTAATTTTGCAAATAATTGTATAAATGCTGCTCTACTTTGCCTTAATTGAAATGTTTTTTTATCGATTGTCTGCCCTACTAAAATATACCCCTCTATATCATGGATTGTATTTCTTGAAGATATATGGACCTCAGAAAAACCTGGAACATCCAGTAATAAAGGCAATTTTCGTTTAAATTTTGAGGAATAAATTATTTTA
>JGI2171J19970_10002450_pt1 | contig 10184 bp, 9 predicted proteins | sample DeeMarSWOR324_28_FD_19970 | JGI IMG/M metagenome (IMG submission 19970) | reverse complement strand
ACCACCATGAGGAGTCCTTGATCTGGAAAAAGCTCAAGAGATCCTCTTCATCAGCGAGCAGGCATGAAACTGCCCTGGGATAGATCTGCTTCCATCTTCGAGCAAACGCTCCAATGGCCATCTGGGCCTTTTTAATACCCGAGGCATATTGGATTGCATGTAAATCACTTTTAACTGCCTCTCTATCAGCCGTTCTCACATAGTTAAGCACATTTCTGGTCTTATGGGCCCAGCAGCGTTGTATGGGTATCTTTGGATACACCATAGGGAGCGCTGCCAGAAGCCCCTTACCGCCATCGGTGACAATCAGTTCAAGCCCTTCCTCTGTAAGGCCCCGCTTATAAAGATCGGTAAGGAATATCTCCCAGGCCTCCTGGGATTCTCCCGGGGCAATGGAGAAATCAATTACCTCTTTTCTGCCTTCCGGTGTAATCCCCAAGGCCACCAGGACTACTCTTTTCACTGAACCAGCCCCGGTCTTACGCTTGAGTACTACCCCGTCAAAGATAAGAAACCGGTACTGTCTCTTTATGGCTCTTCGATGGAATGCCGCTACCACTGTATCGAGGCTCTTGGCCACCCGAGACACCGTTGTGGCGCTTACAGGTTCTCCTAAAACAGGCAGGAGGGCAGTGGCCACCTTTCGTGTGGAGATCCCTAGTACAAAGCAGGCCAAGATCATTCGATCTATGTGAGGTGCTCTTCTGGCATAGGCCCTGACAATACGGATGGGGCTGAAGTGTCGGGTTCTGGGGATATGGAGTTCAATATCTCCGAGTTCCGTTACCAGGTGACGGGAGAAATAGCCGTTTCTGCGATCTGCCTCTCCTAAACGGGACATCTCATCAAGATAGAAGCTGATCCGCTCCTGCATCCGTCCCTCTAAGATTGTCTCTAAGGACCTGCGTCCTGCTGTGCGATAGTCCGAGTCATCCTGATCAGTATCTAAATTCATTTCCTTGATTACTTTAAAGGCTTGTGGCAAACTATCAATAATAATACTGTGTCTCATGGGGTACCTCCTTTTTTTGGTGTTTGGGTTTTTCTTATAGGTGGTACCCCTTTTTCTCTTCTGACACAAATTATGATACGTTAACCTTATTTTCTTATCGCTTGACTTTTTTTATAAACAAGATATACTAAAAAGGTCAAAAAATTTATGAGTCTCTATGGGATTAGACGAATTAAATCAATTTGGCCTATTGGAAGAGAAGATCGAATCCCTCATTTCACTGGTGGGCTCTCTTAATGAGGAAAAAGTTAATTTAGAAAGGAATATACATGGCCAGGAGAAGAAGATTGGCTCGCTTACTAAGGAGATAGAAACGTTAGAGGTTGATAGAGACGTAATACGAAAAAGAATAGCAACTCTTTTAGAAAAGATAAACGAATTTATTGTATAGACTTAATAGATATGTTCTATGGACGATAAGGTTAAAATCAGAATAAAGGATACAGAGTATGCTATAAGAGGCTCTGATGATAGAGAACAGATATTGAAGGCGGCAGAGTACGTGGACAAAAAGCTGAGAGAGATAAATAAGTTTAAAAAGGAACTATCTGAAGACAAGAAGGCTATTTTAACTGCTCTTGATATAGCAGGAGATTATTTTCAGCTTATAAAAGAAAAGGAGGTTCTATTAACCGAAATCAATAACAGATCCAAGAGATTACTACAACGTTTGGATTTAGCATTAAACTAAATTATTCCCCTGCTATGTTCGTGATTGGCGGAAGATTTTTGAGCCAACACTAATGTAAAAGGGAGTTCCCACTTGCCCTTGTGTGTCTTTTTAGATGGTGAAAAAGACCTAATTGGGTAACGGAATGCCCACCTGCGTGAGCTTAGGTTCAAAAAGAACTGCCGACACGGCATTGCAGCGGGGGAAAATAAAAAGAGTGGATTGATAGGGCTAGGACTGAGGAATGAATTGTCGCTTGACTTTATAATAGAATAGGTAAAGATATTGCAACCGTTGGAAGAAATTGAGTAAAAATAAATTTAGATATACAAGAAATAAACCTTATGTAGGATACTTGATTCGCAAATTTCTCTATTTTTTAAGAATACCATTTAGCGCTTTGTGTTAGTAAGTTTTGCATAGCATACATTATCTATCATTCCGCTAAACCTCTATCAACCCCCTCTTTTTGCCTAAAGAAAAATCTTAATAAATAAAAGGTGGTGATGAATATATGTTAGTTACCCCGTTAGTTATTGTTGCATTAATAGCAATTATAGCAGGTGCGGTTATAGGTATTGTTGTTCGTAAAAAGATGTTAGAGAATAAGCTCGATTCCGCAGAAGACTATTCGAGAAAGCTTATCCTTGAAGCCAGCAAACAAGCAGAAACAATTAGAAAAGAGGCTCAGCTACAGGCAAAAGACAAGCTTTATCAAATGAAACTTGATTTTGAGGATGAAACAAAGTCAAGGAAAAAAGAGCTACAGAGCCAGGAAAGAAGATTGTTTCAAAAAGAGGAAACCTTAGACAAGAGGATAGAACAGCTCGAGCAAAAAGAGGGACTCATTGCCAAAGGAGAAGTAGCCTTAGCGAACAGGGACAATGCTTTAAAAAAGAAGGAGGAAGAATTCAATAAGCTGATTGAAGAAGAGAGGCAGAAATTAGAGAGGATTGCCGGTATTTCAGTAAACGAGGCAAAAGAGATGCTCGTTTCTTCTATGGAATCAGAGGCACGCCATGAGGCTTCCAAGCTCATAAAGAAAATAGAGGCTGAGACAAGAGAAATCTCAAATAGAAAGGCACAGGAGATTTTGGCCTTGGCTATTAAAAGATATTCTGGTGATTATGTGGCTGAGGAGAGTGTCTCTGTGGTGAATTTACCAAATGATGAGATGAAAGGAAGGATTATCGGGAGAGAAGGAAGGAACATCAGGGCTTTAGAGGCTGCTACCGGAATAGATCTTATAATTGATGATACGCCTGAAGCCGTAGTCTTGTCAGGGTTTAATCCGATCAGGAGGGAGGTTGCTAAAGTGGCCTTGGAGAGGCTCATTGAAGATGGCAGGATTCACCCGGCAAGGATTGAGGAGATCGTAGAAAGAGTGAGCAGAGAAATTGAGGTACACATTAAAGAGGCCGGAGAGCAAGCTACTTTTGATATCGGGCTTCATGGTATCCATCCAGAATTGATTAAATTAATCGGACGCCTGAAATATAGATCAAGTTATGCTCAGAATGTGTTAGAGCATTCTATGGAGGTTGCCTTCCTGTGTGGTATAATGGCATCGGAGTTAACATTGGATGAGAAACAGGCCAAAAGAATCGGACTTCTCCATGATATTGGAAAGGCAGTAGATCATGAGGTAGAAGGGGCGCATGCACTCATAGGGGCAGATTTGGCCAAGAAATACGGTGAATCTGAGCAAGTAGTTCACGCTATAGCTGCTCACCATGAGGATATTCAGGCCACATCTGTTATGGATGTCCTCCTTCAAGCAGCCGATACCTTATCCGGCGCTAGACCTGGCGCTCGAAGAGAGATGTACGAGACGTATGTAAAGCGATTGGAGGATATGGAAGAGATAGCCATGTCTTTTAAAGGTGTTAATAAGTCGTATGCAATTCAAGCGGGCAGAGAGATTAGGATAATAGTAGAGAGCGATAAGGTAGATGATTTTGAATCAACAATGATATGCAGTGAGGTAGCAAAAAAAATAGAAAAAGGCCTTACCTATCCAGGACAGATTAAGGTGACAGTCATAAGAGAAACCAGGGCTGTTGCATACGCCAAGTAAAATTTTAAAACGTTTAGCTCGCGTATTGTTAATGTGGAACGAGCAAGATTGATATAGTCTTGTACTAAAGAATACATTACTAACCTCGTAATATCCTACCAGTTTTTTTATAGGTTAGAAGTGATTGACCAGCCTAATTTAATATATCTGAATTTCTACAACTTATTGAAAGTGAAAAGTTTTTAAGTCTGTTGAAACATTCTTCCCCCTGTTTCAGCGGGGAGGAGAGAAGTGCGTTAATTTCTATTTTTTTAAAATGATTCAACTATTTCAGGTGTATAAAAATTTTGGCTCAGAAAACCCAGCACTGTTGGATATAAACCTGACAGTAAAAAAAGGGGAGTTCGTTTTCATTACTGGGCCTAGCGGTGCAGGAAAGACTACATTATTAAAAATAATTTTCTGTGCAGAGAGACCAACAAGCGGGAATGCACTCGTCGATGGAAGGAATCTTAATAGGATCAAGGATCGGGACCTTTCATTGTTGCGTCGAAGAATAGGGGTAGTCTTTCAGGATTTCAAGTTACTTCCAAGGCGTAATGTATTTGAAAATGTAGCCCTCACTCTGGAAATAATAGGGTTTCCTTTCTCTATGATACGGAAAAAGGTTCATCAGACACTTAGGTATTTAAGCCTGACAAACAAAGAGGGTTACTATCCTCCTCAGCTTTCAGGTGGGGAACAGCAGAGAGTTGCTATTGCAAGGGCAATAGTCAATAATCCTTTGATTCTCTTGGCTGATGAACCAACTGGAAATCTTGACCCTGATTTAACCATGGAGATAATGGCTCTTTTAAAAGAGATACATATTAGGGGCACAACAGTACTTGTGGCAACACATAGCCAGGAGTTGTTAAAGGACACGACCAGAAGAATAGTTACTCTCAATAAGGGTAGAATAGTATAAATGAAGATTACACTATTTCATTATTTTATCAGGCAGGCTATAGCAAACATTCTTGAGAATCGATTAGTTCACCTGATAGGTATAGGCACAATGTCCATAGCATTCCTTATCTTTTATGCTTTTATTCTTATTTTCGTAAACATAAATCATTGGACAGAGAAGCAGGGAAAAACGTTGAGTATGTCTATTTATTTCAAAGAGGAGCCAGACAAAGCTGAAATTGAAAACATAAAAAAAGAATTATTTCTGTTCCCTGGGGTGACCATTAAGCAGTTTGTTTCCAAAGATGATGCTATGAAGAGTCTTAGAAGAAAGCTGGGTGAAAAAGCTGGGCTGCTTGATGGCTTAAAGCAGAACCCTTTGCCTGCTTCTCTTGAGATTACTCTTTCGAGAGATAAAGACGGTGATAACCTTCTGTATCAATTGAAAACAAGATTAGAGCAAATTACTGTAGTTGATGAGGTTCATTACAGCCAGGAATGGATAAAAAGATTTCAGGTTATCATGGAGGCAATAAAGATCGTAGGCATGATTTTTGGGGGACTCCTTTTTTTAGCAGCTCTTTTTATCATCACAAATACAATAAAATTGACTATCTATTCTCGAAAGGAAGAAATTGACATACTCAAGCTGGTAGGTGCGACCAATCGTTTTGTGAAGATTCCTTTTATGATTGAAGGATCAATTCAAGGCCTTCTCGGCGGTGCAGTTGCCTTATTCATTCTCTTTTTAGCGTATATAATAGCCATAACCAGAATAGACATTAGCGTTGGATTTGCCTCTCTTACTATTGTCTTTCTTTCCCCTCAAATTATTCTTTTCTTGTTACTTATGAGTGTTATTATTGGTTTTGTAGGGAGCACAATATCTTTGGGTCGGTTTTTTAGACTATGAATCAGATAGTTAAAGGTTTTCTGCCACTTTTTTTTATATTATGCGCCATTATTTTCATTTTTTTCTTTTTAGATTTCTTAGAGGCAGAAGAAAGATCCTCTATTGAAAGCAATAACTCCCAGATTCGGCAGATAGAAAAAGATCTTTTAGAACAGCAGGGAGAGCTGCTCAGTGTTGATATTAAAGAGAAAGGCATCTTGGGAGAGATCGAACGACTGGAGAGGGAGGCGGTTATACACAAGAGGTCTTTAAAGGATCTGTCGAACAAGATAAAAGAGATTTCATACGAGATTAAGAGTGGGCAGAAAAGGGTTCAAAAACTTAATGAGTCTTCCAGTGCTGCCAGGACATATTTAGAAAAGCGGTTAGTAGCTTTCTATAAGTTTGGGATGCCTGGGTATATATGGCTTCTCGCGAACTCTGCTACTCTACAAGAATTCCAGAAGACTATAAAGTATATGAAGGCTATTATGGCACAGGATAGACAGGTGCTGGATATTTTGGATGGGCAGAGGAGACGGGTCGAGAGCGAGTTAAACAGACTCAAGGAAAATGTGGCCAAGGTCGAAGAGTTAAAAAAGATCAAGAACTCCAAGATGGCGCTCCTTGAAAAATATATTGAAAAAAAAGTTTTTTTGTTAATGAAGACACATAGAGAGAAGGAATTTTATGCGAAAGCGGTTGAAGAATTGAAAGAGGCGACGCGAGCTTTAAGTGAGACCATGATGCATTTAGAGATGAAAGAAAAGGAAAGCATGGTACTGGAAAGCTTTGCCAAAATGAAAGGAAAATTACCTCTCCCGTTAGAAGGAAAAACACTGAGAGACGTGAAACAATTTGGGTTTAATCCATTTATGCATAGAAAGGGAATATATATCACAGGTTCTCCAGGGGAGGCGGTTAGATCGGTTTTTCCTGGCACAATAGACTATTCCGGATGGTTTAAAGGATACGGCCAGCTGTTGATTATTGACCATGGTCACCATTATTTTACTGTCTTCGCCCACCTTGAGGAAATAGTTAAGGAAAAGGGAGCGACGGTTTCAGGAGGAGAAGTAATTGGTGTGGTAGGAGATCCTGGCTGGCAGATAGGCCCGGGGGTATATTTTGAAATACGAAAAGGAGGGAATCATCTTGACCCAAAAAGATGGCTTCAATAGGATACAATGTATTTAAAAAAGGGAAATATATTTCAAAAAAAAAGGAGAAGGGGGATGTTAAAAACAANACATAACCATTTTTTTTCCAAGACAACTATTTTNATTGTTTTGCTNTTGTTGTGTGTAATCAACAATGGTGATCAAGATATTTCGGCTGGTACAAAAGAGGTNTATAAGAATATAGAGGTGCTGAGCGAAGTCTTACATAAGATTGAAAGAAATTATGTGGAAGACACAGATCCCCAGGATGTTCTATATGGGGCTATAAAGGGGATGGTGAGGACCTTGGATCCTCACTCTTTTTTTATGAGCCCAGANGAATACAAGGAATTGATGGTAGAGACAAAAGGAAAATTTTCTGGTGTAGGAATTGAGATAACTATCAGAAACCATGTTCTTACTGTGGTCTCTCCTATTGAAGGGACACCTGCATTTAAGGCTGGGATAAAGGCAGGAGATCAGATAATAATGATAGGAGACAAATCAAGTAAAGAGTTATCTATTATGGATGCAGTTAAGCTCATTCGGGGACCTAAAGGGAGCAAGATTAAACTCACCATTAGAAGGAAAGATGTAGAAAAGCCGATAGATTTTATGATAACCAGGGATGTGATACCAATTAAGAGTGTTCGCTCATTTTCCCTTCCTTTCGATATAGGGTACATCAGGATTTCTAATTTCCAGGGTAATACGAGCAAAGAACTCTCTAAGGCCTTAGAAGATATGGAGAATAAAAAGGGATTGAAGGGTTTGATTTTGGATTTGAGAAACAATCCTGGAGGACTGCTGTCTCAGGCGGTAAAGGTAGCTGATGAATTTCTTGATTCAGGGTTGATTGTTTCTATTAAAGGCCGGGATAAAAAAGAAGAAGAAAGTGTCGCTCACAAGAACAGTAAGTCCAGAAAATATCCGATGATTGTCTTGGTTAATGAGGGAAGTGCAAGTGCATCAGAAATTGTTGCAGGGGCTTTACAGGATAACAAGAGGGCCCTTATTTTAGGCTCTACTACCTTTGGAAAAGGTTCCGTTCAGACCCTTTTTCCGCTTTCAGATGGTTCAGGATTGCGCCTCACAACTGCTCTATACTATACTCCAAGCGGAAAATCAATACAGGCAAGAGGTATTGAGCCTGATATAAATGTTGCCTTTATACCACCAAAGGAAGAGGATGAACCAAAAAAACCGACTTTCATAAGAGAAAGGGATTTGAAAGGCCATATTGAAAAAGAAATTCCAGATTTAAAGGAAGAGGAAAAGAGTGAAACAGTTCCAGATCAGGAGTCTCGCATCCAAACCCGTATCGATAATGATAATCAGTTAAGAAGGGCGATTCAGATACTTCGCTCTTGGAACATTTTCTCAACATTAGAAAGCAGATAAACTGTATTTGTTCAAAATTTGAAGGAAGGACATGGGTGTCTTTTGTTGTTATGCCCTTCAAATCCCGCAAAGCGGCACCATGTCATTTCTCAATGATTTATAGCCTCTCGGCCCTGAGCTTACGTTATATTTAAGGCCTGCCCTGGTGCGAACTTTCTTGAATATTGTATTATCGTTTTATTATTTCTCAGACAAATTCGAACTACTGTTGCAGCATTAGTCAGGACTGCCCGCCATCCGGCAGGCGGCCTTGAGCCAGGGGAATAAGCAAAAAAAGATACTCATGCCCAAAAAACAAGCAGTTAGCAATTTTCACCCTGTTAAATTTCCCAAAGGGAACCTTATTTAACAGGGCGGGCCAGATTTTGAGCAATTACAATAGACCCAAGAGTAAAGGTGAAATGTCATTACATGGCTAAATCAAAAGACAAGAAGAAAACCAGATTTAGTTNCACCCTTGTTAGCCTTGGTTTTGCAATTCTAATTGTTATTATAGTAATAAGTTATCTGTTCATACCGGATAAATCCAGACCTCCATTACCATTTGAAGAGGTGTATCTCTATTCCAAGCAATTAAGTCGAGGCATATATCTTATAGATAAGTCTATTTCTGATGGATTCTATAAAATAGGAGTGCCAGAGGAGAATATAGTTTTTCTATCTGTTCATCCGAGACAGAAAGATAAATACAGGTGGACTTTTAGTAGCATAGAAGCGAGGATTCCGAAACAGTATTCTGTTTTCAAGGTGGGAGAGGAAATCAGAGAAAGTATTTCTAAGCTACCAATATCAACACAAATTACTATAGATAAAAAATCAGACAATGAAATAATCTACACTGTATACTGCAAAGGCCTGTATACTCACAGATTAAAAATTATGCTCGAGAATAAAAAGATTTCTCATCGTTTCCCATATCCCAAAATAGGTATTATAATAGATGATTTGGGGTATGACATGTCTCTTGCAAACGCCCTTTTGGAAATCGATTTACCCCTCACCTTTTCTGTGTTACCTTTTACCCCTAATACGAGGTTAATTGCACGTAAGGCCTGGAATGATGGTCGGGAGACAATGCTTCATCTCCCAATGGAACCTATGAATTATCCTGCTATTAACCCAGGGGATGGGGTGTTGTTGGTATCTATGGATAGAGAAATGATTTTGGATACACTTAATAGGGATTTGAGCCAGATTCCTTTTGTTGCTGGTGTAAATAATCATATGGGGTCGAGATTTACAAAAAACGAGGAGAAGATGGCAGTAGTGCTGGCCGAGTTGAAGAGGAAAGGGCTTTACTATATTGATAGCAGAACAAGCAGTGATACCGTGGCATTTGATGTGGCAAAAAAAATGGCTCTCAGGACAGCAAGCAGAGATATTTTCTTAGATAATCATCTCTCAGAAAATGCCTTAAAAATACAAATGGAGAGACTGCTTAGCGTGGCTAGACATAAGGGTAGTGCTATAGGAATAGGGCACCCTCACAAAAAGACTTTTGATTTATTAAAAAATTTCCAGGCGACCCTTACTAATGAAGCCGAGGTTGTGCCTGCTTCTAACTTGGTGAATAACTAATATCCAATACCCGCACATTCTATAAAAGGAGGATCTTTTGAACATACCGCTTCTCGATTTAAAGGTTCAATACAAATCCATTAAAGAGGAAATCATAGCGGCCACTATGGAGGTGTATCAGTCGCAGAGATTTATCCTAGGGCCGAAGGTCGAGGCATTGGAGAACACAATAGCTGCTTACACTCAGGTCAAGTATGCGGTGGGTGTTTCGTCGGGCACTGATGCACTCCTCATATCATTAATGAGTGCAAATATATGTCCTGGAGATCTGGTAGTCACTTCTCCTTATACCTTTTTTTCCACTGCTGGTTCAATTGCCAGGTTAGGCGCTATCCCTGTGTTTGTTGACATAGATACCCATACCTATAATATTGATCCTGAGAAATTGGAGAAAAAAATTTCAACGCTGAATACAGAAGAGAGGACCCGGTTAAAGGCAATAGTGCCTGTTCATCTTTTTGGGCAATGTGCAGACATGGAAGACATTATTGCCATAGCAAAGTCTT
>JGI2171J19970_10002449_pt1 | contig 10190 bp, 9 predicted proteins | sample DeeMarSWOR324_28_FD_19970 | JGI IMG/M metagenome (IMG submission 19970) | reverse complement strand
AGTTCTTGGATGGTATTTCCTGTAATTGGCTTAGTGAAACCAACACTAACCCCAATACTAAATAAAAGAATACCGGTTTATTTAACTTACACAGCGAGCTAGCTAGCTAGCTAAAAACACAAGTCAAGTTGTCAAAGACCTTCACTATCTGGAACTGGAAACCATACAACGTATCAATATTTTCATTGAATTAATTGCTCAAATCTCAAAATTCCTTCCTTTCACCCAACCAAAATTAAATAAGCTTAACATCATCAATGATTTGGCATGAGCTTATTTCAGATATTGGCAATTTGTGGAATGGCTAGTCCAATCATATATACTTTGATGTGGATTCTTGGAGGTATTTTGAGACCAGATTATAATCATGTTAGAGATGATATAAGTTCGTTATTTGCTGTGGGTGCCCCAAGAAAACGATTCTTTAATTCCTTTATCATTGCATCCAGTTTTTTGTCGTTTGTCTTTTATCTTGGAATACATTGGGGCATCAACAATGGACAAGGGTCAATCCTAGGACCCGTTCTGTTTGTGATTAGTGGATTTTTGGGTGTCCTTGTGGCTTTATTTTTTCCTTTAGATGTTGGTGGTGAGATTATTACTGTGAGAGGAAAAATGCATTTGGTCCTTGTTATGGCATCTGGAATTTTGACTATTGCAGGAATGGTTGCTCTTTGGTTTCGATTAGAGTCTGTAGAAGGTTGGAGTCTTTTCGCCAATTATTCCCTAATTTCAGCAATTGTTTCACTAGTTTTGATGGTAATAAGTGGAATTTTCGTTAAAAGCAGATTCCGAGGTTTGTTAGAAAGATTTGGAGTTACTCCATTCGAAGTTTTCTATTTCATGCTGGCCTTTATGGTTTTTATAACAAATTAATTAGTTAACTATCTATTAGTTAAGACTAATGAGGGTTGGATTAAGCTAGTTCACTTTCAGCTAAAGACTAATTTTGAAGTTCCCTTGTTCTGTCTGGTCATTATATTTTTTTATAATAATAATTTCTTCATAATTTTCATTATAATGCTTGAAGTTCAAAGAAATCATTTTACATGTTCCAATTGCGATATCGTCGCCTGGCTCTCTAGCTCGTGGAGAGACTTCATTTCCTTTCTCATCAATAGCAATTCCTTCAATACTTGATAATTTGATGACTCTGTTTCCTCTATTCCATAATCTAAAGGTCACTCTAAGGTCTCCCTTGACAATTTCCATATTAAGATTAGTGATTTCTAGTTTTGATTTATCTTCAGAGAAGTCTGGTAATCGATTTTGTTGGCTTTTTTTCTGAAGATTCAGTATCTTAAGAAGTTTACGAAGTAAATCTGGTTCGTCATCAAATTCTTGGTATTCACTTTCTGACAAATTTATTAATTTATTATCTATTTCCACTACTAAGTCTGAATTATCTAAATCTTCGTGTTTACAATGAATTCTTTCCTTGCCAAGATTCATTGCTAATCTTAGTTCGGATAATAGTTCTTTTCTAGCGTTGAACCCTTTTGTCATTATCAAAATGAATCTTTGACAATTTTTCAGTGCTCTATCTCTTATCTTACGCCACTCTGCTGTCTTGGGTTGTATGACTTTAGGAATATCCGTATTATCTAGAAATGCGTTAAATCCATTCTCCTGCAATCCCTTCTTTAGGTATTTTGCGAAATCGCTTCCAGTTTGTTGATAATAAGCAATAAAAACATCATGTTCATTTTTTGATATAATCATCACCTCTTAAATTAGTTAAACCATTCTTTGATCTTTTCTTTCAAGGATTTGGTTTCTTTAGCTTTTGTATTATCTCTGCTCTTAGCGTAGCTCTTTAATGTTGATCGTATAGAATCTAGAAGAAAATCATAGTGATAATCCTTTACAGCTAGAAACCATTGATTTAGTTTAAGGATTTCCGCTTTCGGAATCTTGCTCCAGTCAGCTTCCTTCGCTTCAGGAAGATCCATGATGCTCTGATATTCCACTCTTTCAGTCTTCGATTCCTGTTCATCTCCAGACGGAACCCATCTGGAACATACGATAAGCTTTTTTAATTGGGATTCGGCTCTCCTCAACCATTCGTTATTCGGACTTGAGATTTGAAGCTTACCGTTCAGAGATAGATGAAATGATACGTCTTCACCTTCCACTTGGATGTAGAGGCACAATTTGCCTTTGTTGTGAGCGATAATATCGTTGTCAAAGTCTCCTTTGATTATACGAGAGTTGCGGAGGCTGTCTACACTCCGATCCCAGTCAAAATCGATGAGAGTAAAATTGTTTTGAGGCATCTCTAATAAACGTAAGATGCCCGCATGCAGAAATACATTCTCCTTGTATGAAAACAAAAACGAGCGGAGGTGTAGAGGCAAATAGTATATGCCTAAACGGTCATAGCAAGAGGTTAGTCCATATCCGATACAAGGATCACATAGAATTCAAGAATACGAGTCATAAACTCTATTTTGATGTCAATGTAAGGGAAGTGGTTGGTTGGGTCGTCCTAGAGACTGATGAATATCTTTTCCTTCTATACGATCGAAGCGTTGACCCACTCCCTCATGAAGCCTCTGAAAGCGGTCTCATCCTCATCAAATCAGACATCATAGAAATGAAGGAAATTAAATAAGCTTTCAAAGCGTAACTAAATCTTGGAAAAAGGTAAAGAAAATTGCAGACACTGACCAAAACCGACGTTGCGGACATAGATAAGCTCCAAAAACTGATTGATGAAGCTGAAACTCCGAGAGAAAAAGCTGCCAAAGAATTCATAATAGAAGCTTTCACGGGTAAAATGCCTTCTTTGATACCTTTTGCTTTCGAGAACGAAGCAGTACGAAATCTCGCCAGTTATCTATTAAGCTAGCTAGCTACAACGACATCAAGAGCAATATTTTGAGGCTTAGGGAATTGTACGCTTCAAGTGGACTCAGCATCAGACCGAAGACGAAGTTGTCGAAGCTGGATTATCTTAAAATGGTTGTGGAGTCGATGGGATTAAATCCTGACGAAGTGCTTTCAAAAGACGCCTTAGCCAAGCCTCATAGAACGGTTGTAGATCCAGAAGCTAGGAAGATAAAGGTACTGAACGATGCGCTGAAACATGCAATCCTTACGGAGCTCAGGAATGCATAATCAGTATATGCAACTCCAGAGTACGGTCTCCTCCGGGAGATTCGACGCATGCGTTTAGAATACCGCTTCCAATTTTTGGACGCCTTTTCGAGTTTCGCGGAGAAGAATCTAGCTTTACAATGTAATAAGTCTAATCGGAGGTGGGTTGGGGACATAGGTCGTTTTCATGGTCCTTCAATCTCTTTATGTCTCCGCTCAGAAGACTTTCGAAGATCAGAGGATATGCTCTCTTGACCACGTCATCCCAATCATAGTACTTCACAACGCTTTCTCTCCCATTTCTCGCTATCTCTTCTGCCTCCTTCTCGTTCACTAGGAGACCGCGAATCCTGTCTGCAGCCTTCTTGGGATCATGCGGGTCTATCCATACAGCTGTCGTTCCATCCACGGTATGTTCTCTCCAACCACCGTTCCCGATGACCGTGGGCCTCTGACACGCCATGCTTTCAAAATGGGTTTGTCCAGAGGGCTCGTACAGGGATGGAAAGACGCATATGGATGCCTTATTCATCTCTTCGACCTTTCTATCGATTGAGAGCCAACTTGTGTCGAGGATAAGGTCGGGTACTGTTTCGCGAAGGTTCTCAATTTGAGGCCTCATTTCGCCGTCGCCAACAAGTTTCAACTCCAAGTCTTGGAACTCGGCCTTCAGGATCGTGTAAATCTCTATCAAAGAATCGACGCCTTTCACCCTAGCCAGCCTACCTACGTAGAAGAGCCGCCTCTTTTTTGGCTTTTCCACCTCCATGGGCGTATAAACCTTCGTTTCGACCCCATGGTAGACGGGGAAAATATTATCTAACTGTTCTTTAGAGATTCCGTGCTCTCTTGCAAGAAACTTCAACTCCTTCACCATCAATTTGCTTGGCGTCAACACTAGGTCAGCACCTTTCACACCAACCATCTCCAGATCCCTAATCAGCCTGTTTCCCGCATACCGGCCGTTGTAATACTCTTCCGAAACAACGTTCCCTCTGTGGCAGATACCGCCGATCCTGCCCGGCTCATCGGAGTGGATGAACACACACCACGGCGTCCCTGGATTAATTATTCTGGTGGCAACGTATCCCCCAAGGATAGTGTGCCAATCATTCGAGATCTTGACAACTGAGTCCGAATAGTCGGCTATTGCAAGGCTGTAGTCAAGCATTGATTTTCCGTAACTTCCTAACTGGAGCTGAGCAGGGAAATGGACGTTATTGAGGTATTGGATGCTCACATGTCCAAAAACAGACTTTATCGATGTAGCAATTTCGCGATCTGTCAGCTCCCGCCGACCAAAGATCTTCGAAACCTTGTACTCCTCTCCGTACGCCCCATATTTCTCAACAATCACGCCTTGATCCACTCTATAGATCCGAACGCCATCGTATGCTTCAAAACTGGGGGGAGCAAACTTCGTATCTTTTGTTTCACCAGGCCAAGCGAAAACCCTCATAGGATACGGTAATCTCTTTGTTATGGCCTCGGTGACAACGAACAATCCACCAAATCTCGTCGGAGCCTTATATGATGGGGCCTCATAAGAATCCCAATCAAAGTTCCGTTCAATGCTCACCCATTACCCTCCTCAATAAGTCATTACGAACGCAGGTATAGGTGGTTGAACAAGTATTAAAAGCATGACATTACCTCTCCCTAAAGCATACACATCATTGATGACCACTGAAAAGGGTGTTTATCAGAACGACAGCCATTCGGACACGCCCGCCCCTCAGAACCTTCAAAGCATACGGTAGAACACCAGGAGAAGACCAAGAACCTTGCTAAGACGGCAGCGCCGGTGAGCCACAAGAAAGTTCATAGCGACAAACCACAATTCCTCGATTTCGGGTTTGGGACTAACGTATTTTATTTACGAAAGCCACCGACCGCCGTCTTTCCGCGACCAAGCCGACGAGAGCTCCATTATTGTGACAGCCAGCCTTCTAACATTACGTTTTCCCATCAGCTCAATAGCTTCTATTATAGGCGATTACGCTCGATAGAGATGAGAGGCTTCGACATCACTTCTTTTACTGTTGTCGTGTACACGGTTTTATTCTTCATGATAACCCGTTCCAACACGTCCTTCTCTGTCCTCATACCGACTGGCCTTTCTTGTTCAACCACCATTACAACCCCACAAGGTCTTTAACTACCCTGCTGCCTCGCAAACTAGATACAGCTTCTATTAGAGAAACAGCTAGCTAGAGCATCAACGCGTACATCGTGGTATCCGTGGAATTAGCGTTTGGGTTTGGTGATTAAACTTCAGAATACGATTGTACTGATGCGTGACTTTTTCTTCGGCGGGTTTTCCCCATCATCTTGTCTATAATGCTTTTTCCACCTCCGAAAAGACGCGCAGAGGGTATTTATTTTAGGAAACACAGTGAATTAGCCTTGTGCAATTTAGAACTGAAGGGATAAGCCAAGATGGTTGAGACACCGAATGAGCTTAGGAAGGACTACATCCTTGATCGTTGGGCCATAATGGCTGTAGAGCGGGCTAAACGACCCACTGACTTTCACACTGAACGGGTCGATGTTCAAGTTCAAAAAGAGTGCCCCTTCTGTCCAGACAACGAGGCCATGACTCCCCCGGCAACACTTGTCTACCTGCAGAAAGATGGAGAAATCCTGAAGGATAGAGACACTAACGGTTCTCGCCGGAAGGNTTGGTTGGTCAGATGCTTCCCAAACCTCTATCCNGCGTTGCGTGCAACCGTTCAAGAAGCAGCCTCTCCAGACAAATTCCTTCTCAGAAGAGGCGCCTTCGGCTTCCACGAAATAGTCGTTGAATCGCCCAACCATAGAGAGCATCCGGGAATAGCAAGACTCGATCAGTTGAGGCTGGCTTTTGAAGCCCAGCTAGATCTATTGAAGCGATTTTATTGTGATAAACGTGTCAAATACGTTCAAATTTTTAGGAACCATGGCCGGGAGGCTGGAGCATCCCTCTCGCATACCCACACCCAGATCATGGCCTTGCCCCTCGTCCCACGTTTGATTATGGATGAAGTGAAATCTGCTGAGCACTACTTCAAGGATCGAGGTCAGTGTGCATTCTGCAAGATAATCGAGGAGGAAAAGGAAGGCCCACGCCTAATCTTCGAGAGCGCAAGCTTTTTCGCGTTCGCTCCTTGGGCCAGTATTCATCCCTTCGAGTTCTGGATTTTGCCTAAACGGCATGAGTCGAGCCTGCTGGAGATTCACGATTCTGAGAAGAAGGACTTTGTCAAAACGTTGAGAGTCAGCTTGGGAGCGTTAAGGAAACTCTTAGACGATCCTCCATACAATTATGGGTTCCACATCGCTCCAAACTCAAGTCAAGAATATAATGGATATCATTGGCATCTGGAGGTGTATCCCAAGCTCGCCACCTGGGCTGGATTTGAGCTGAGTTCCGGAATGTACATCAATACCGCCTCTCCAGAGATGGCGGCTGTAACTCTACACGAATACGTAAGGCTTGAGGTCAAAGAAATCGAAGTGTGATTTCCTCTAAAAATCGTTAGTAGAAACACCATTATAACGCGTGTTGGTTCAGAAACAACAAAAAGGGAGATGTGGACTCTGAAAAACGTAATAGAACACATCGGTGAAGTGGAAGAAAAAATTTTAAGAACAATATGGGCGACAGGGACGTCTATTGCTGTGCAGGAGATATCGGGGAAAAACGGGCCTAAAACCACGAGCTGTAAACACGCATCTTTTAGGCCTTAGAAGAGCAGGGCTTGTTACGATGTCTGGAGACGACTACGTCATAACGAAGGAAGGCAAGGAAAACATAGGATTTCAAGATCGATGAGGAGAAGATAGAGAAAATCCTGAGTAAAACGACCCCCGAAACTGCCTTTTACTTCTACACGGAAATAGATCATCCCTTGAGATTGTCGTCGAATGGCTTGATCGATTTCTGTGAGAGGCTTGGGTCGATTGACATCGAATCTATCGAATTCCATGCGAGTCGGGGAGATTTTGAATCATGGGTACGATTTTTAGGCGATATCGAGCTGGAGAGAAAACTCAGCCTGATCAGAGAAGCAGATTTAACTGGAGATGCGCTGCGAGAGAAACTCTATGAAACGCTCAGGTCTAGGTACGATGAGTTGCTTAGAAAGGGTACCTACAATCGAATAAAAAGCGTCCAAACAAGACATCTTATGATGCTAGCAGTGGTCAGTTTCTCGAAGGATGTGATGACTGACTCTGTCTCTGAACTGTTGGTAGAGTAAAAGACAAGATGTCAAGGCTTTAGAGTTCCATATAGCCCGTGGAGACTTTGAAGCGTGGGTTAGAGAAGTCTTCAATGACCCTGCTCGGGCTCAATTATTTGAAAATTTAAAGAAAGCGGGTTTTAGAGGGAAAGATTTAAGGACACCACTTTTTGAAGTTATAGAGACGAGATACAAAGAAGTTCGTACACTTTTAACATACCTTTATTTTTACTGTTCTTGAGGAGTTCCTGCATCCAAGTTCTTCGACGATATTGATCAGGAATCTAAGAGTCCAGGATACTTATAAGCTGCCTTTTCTTTTCATATTGAGTATTCACCTGGTTTTTCCAAATATTGGGGGGGACGCGTCATTGTACGTCTTCTTTAGAACTGTTCTGTCTACAAAATATAGGTTTTCTCCATCGTCACTTATGATTTTATACAAATGAGTTCCATACCTTTTTGCATTTACTATTTTCTCACGTGCTTCTGAAGAATACTTCACGATGAGTTCACCCGGCCACATGCGCCAACCATTCCCAAGCGTGGTATATGCTCCAACCACCGTCGTCTCATCTGGTTCATAATCTCCGACTTGCGTGTTCTCACCAGTATCCCCAAATCGATCAATGATGGCCCTTATTATTCTGCACCCTCTTCCAATTCTTGCGCCGAAGTAAATCACGGAATCTTCTATCAGCGTATCGTCCTCAATAGTTGTATTGCTGTCTACACAAACATTCCGTAGTCTGCAGTTGTTTCCGATGGTGACATTTGCACCTATGATGACGTGGTCTACATCTACATCATGCCCAATGGAGGGGGTGCTTGTCGGATGGATGCGCGGTTCAAGGGTTGCGCCGCTTATCTTGCCTTGGAGTATGGCCAAGTTCGCTTTAAGCAAGGTCTTGGGGGTTCCTACATCTTCCCAGTATCCTTCGTTCACATAGGGTCTTACAACCTGGTTTTTGGCCATGTAAGGCAGGATATGACTGCCAAAGTCGGTAGCGTCTAACGTCTTCCGTGTCATCTCATCGAATACTTTTCTAAGCTTGTCGGCCGTCGTAACGTTGATGAAGGTGTTTACAAGGTTGCTTGGTGCTTCGCGTGGGTCAGGCTTTTCGACAAAATCCACTATCCTGTCAGCCTCTATCTTTGCGACGCCATAATTACTGACATCTTCTACGCCCGTCAACACAATCATCATGTCTGACTCAGTTTTTCTGTATGTTTCCATCAATCTTGTCCAATCCATGTCTATGACGCAGTCCCCGCTCACGATTATCATGTCGCCCGTTATCTTGTATTCATTAGTCTTCCCATGTCGCTTCTCCAGCGCAATCCGCACACCATCTGCATTTCCTCTATCCTCTTCGATGGTGTAGTTGAACGCCACAAGAGGCCTCAAACTCATTTTTCCAGATAAAACATCGCCATTTCTAAAGTAATTGTACAGCTCGTACTCTCCAACTATCCAGAAATTCCTACATCCATATAATGCCAAGTTTTCGAGTGTCCTCTCAATAATGGATACATTCGCTACAGGTATGAGTGTTTTCGATTTATCCAGTGTCAGTGGGTAAAGCCTCATGCCTTTTCCTTTTACAGGCGTTATTACTGTAGGACACCTTTCTCCGACGCCTTCGTTTAGACCGCCGTCATCGGCCTCTTTTGACATAGTCATCTCCACGTTTAACGATCCGTTGTATATGACTTTACCATTACCTCGGCCTTTATTGTTATCGCATTATTGAAGAAGAAAAGATGAGCGCTAAAAAGAACTTTGACTGGGATTCTTAGCTAGCTAGCCTCTAACGCCAGCTTGTACGTCTTCACGAGTTGTTCCGCAACGTTCGTCCAGCTGAACGTCTTCACCTTCTTCCCGCAGTTCTCTGAAATCTGTTTCATGATATCTGGGTTGCTGAGGAGATAGTTTATCCCCCATGCTACCGAGTCAGGATGCGGGTAGACCTTAATCCCGTCCACGAAGTTNTCGATGTTCTCCCCGAGTCCGCCAACGTCCGTCGCCACCACAGGCCTCCCTGCCGCCCAGGCTTCGAGTAAGACGACCCCAAAAGGCTCGTTTCTGCTCGGAATGCAAACAATATCGGCCGCGTTCAGTAGCTCGATTAAGGGCGGGAAAGGCACCCAGCCTAGGAACCTCGTCGACCACTCAACCCCCAGCTCGACGACTCGATGCTGCAGATGCGCTCGCATTCCTCCTTCACCGGCGAAGATGAATTTCACGTCCCTGCGGTTGCTGAGGACTTTTGGTATGGCTTCAATCAGCAGGTCTGGGCCCTTCTGATTAACCAGCCTCCCCAAGAACAGCACCGTGGGGGCGAGCGGGTGGATGCCGTACTTCTCCTTTATCCTGCCTGGGTCAACCTTCATCCGGAACGTCCCATGGTCGACGGCGTTCGGGATGACGATGATCTTGTCAGGTGGGATCTTGTACAGCCAGCAGAGCTCGTTCTTCATGGTGTTCGAAACGGTGGTGATCCGGTCGGCTATGTATCCCCCATACCCCTCTTTCCCAGCCACTTCCTTGAACTCCCACCAGTCTCCGAACTTGCCGCCGTTTCGCCCATACTCGGTTGAGTGAAACGTCAAGACCACCACCCGTTCCTCNCTTCTCAATTCATGGAGGGCATCGACNACATGCCAATCGTGGCCGTGGACGATATCGAAACGCCCATATGTTCTTTCGACCTCGTGGAGCCGGGTCACAAAGGATCGGGACATGTTATGGGCAAAGGCCAAGAGGTTCTGACCCGCGTCGAACGTGCACCGGTGGTAGTAGTGGCCGTTGAGGTACTCGGCGTCGCTTTGCCCCTCGCCCCGACGGGTGAAGAGATGGACCTCGTG
>JGI2171J19970_10002446_pt1 | contig 10192 bp, 8 predicted proteins | sample DeeMarSWOR324_28_FD_19970 | JGI IMG/M metagenome (IMG submission 19970) | reverse complement strand
TTGTTCATTGATTATCTCTACAGCTGGCGGCGTCACCGGACGTTTTAAGACATATTGAAAAAGAACTTGCTCAAATCTGTAGTGCAGTTACCCATGTGGTCAGCCAGCACAGAGGATTGACGGGCTCCTCTGCGGGGAACTATAATCTGAATCTGGCAGAAAACAAAGCCGTTTCTTGGCTGTCAAATACTCGAAACGAAGGGAGTACAAGCATGGAAATCAAGACCTTCTCAGAATTTAGTACCTACTATCCATTGTTGCTAACACATTTTATGAAGAGACCGCTGAGCTTGTATCCGAATGATATTGGGGTTGTTTATCGCAATGATAGCGGACAATATTATCGTTTCACCTGGCACCAATGGTATAAGCGGACTTGCCAGCTTGCCCACGCCCTCAACGAATTAGGGGTAAAAACAGGGAGTCCCGGACAGCCGGGTAGTCGTCTGGGGGCAATGGCTCTCAACCATCACCGTCATCTAGAACTCATTTATGCTGGTACTTGCCTTGGGACAGTCTCCCACCCTATAAACATAAGACTTTCCCTGGAGCACATAGTGTACACCATAAACCATGCTGAAGATGAGGTTATGTTCGTTGATGATACTATCATGCCATTGCTGGAGCAGATATATGACCGGATAAAGTCTGCAGTTAAGATTTTTGTATACATATCAGACCGCCCTGGGAAGCCACAGACGAAAGTACAACCTCTCTATGAATATGAAGAACTGATAAAAGGCAAACCTGAAGAGTACGATTGGCCGTATTTGNATGAGGACACCGATACTGTGCTTTATTACACCACAGGTACCACCGGCTTGCCTAAAGGAGTGATGTTTACCCACCGTCAGCTTTATCTTAGGACAATTCATGTTGAAGCTGGTACGCAATTGGCTGCTAGACCGTGGGACATGCCCAAGGAAGTTCCTGCAGTTGATGTGCTGCTGGTCAATGTGCCTCTCTTCCACATCCACGCCTGGGGAGCTCCATGTCGAGGTGTTGCGGCGGTGAACAAGATGGTTTTCCCTAGCCGGTTCACCCCCGAAAGCTTCTGTGAGATTGTGCAGACCGAGAAAGTCACCCAAGCTGGACTTGTGCCTACCATGTTGGCCATGCTTATAGAGTATGAAGATATTAAAAAGTATGACTTAAGCAGCCTAGTAAGGATTGGTGTAGGAGGTGGTGCTTTACCGCTGGGGCTGAAAGCCAAAGCTGAGAAGTTGTTTGCCCATTTTAACGTCTCCTCAGGCTATGGCATGACGGAGACTGCTGCTTCGGCTATTGGAGCGACTCCCAAGCGGTATATGGTCGATTGGCCCAAGGAGAAGCTCGATCAGGTGAGGGTTACCACTGGCTTGCCTACATTAGGGATTGAAGCACAGGTTGTCAGTGAAGACGGGAAACCAGTACCTCATGATAATGTCACACTAGGGGAGATAATCCTCAGAGGACCATGGGTTATGGGGCAATACTTTAAGAACCCAGAGAAGACTGCTGAGGCTTGGCGGGGTGGCTGGTTCCACACTGGAGATATGGCTAAAGTGAATGAAGAAGGCTACATTATCATTGCCGACAGGATAACCGATGTAATCAGAAGTGGTGCCGAGATGGTACCCACTGTGCTCCTAGAAAACATCGCCGCGACTTCAGATGATATCTTAGAAGCGACATTTGTGGGGGTGCCTGATGAGAAATGGGGCGAGCGGCCAATGGCTATCGTTAAGCCTATGCCTGGTGCTAATATAACGGAGGAAAGTTTTTACAAGTTCCTTGAACAGGAGGGGGTAGCAAAAGGCAAGATAGCCAAATGGATGATGCCTGACTTTGTAGTCATTTGTGACGATATACCCAGGACCAGTGTGGGGAAATACGACAAGATAACTATCCGTAAGAGGCTAAACGAGTTTCTTGCCAAGGCAAAGAATATGCATTAACCTCCGCTATTATGATTCTTAAAAGGCTGCCTCGGCTTCAAGCTCAAGACTAATATCCAGAGCCTTGGCAGAGTGGGTCAGGGCGCCAATAGAAATAAAATCAACGCCGGTTTCAGCTACAGCCCGAACATTATCCAGTGTAATTCCACCCGAGGCTTCAACTAAAGCACGACCACGAATAGATTTTACCGCCTTACCCATATCTTTGATATTCATATTGTCAAGCATGACGATATCTGCGCCGGCTTCCACGGCCTCTAAAGCTTCTGAGACAGTCCCGACCTCCACCTCGATCTGAGTCTCCCTTGCTCGGAGATTGTTTCGTCGTTTCGCTCCTTGCAATGACAGTGGAGCGCTTTGCCTTGCTTTGGTGATAATTTCCTTGATATTTAATCCCTGGCTACGGAGTACCGCCAGATGATTATCCTTGATGAGTATGCCATCGCCTAAATTAATACGGTGATTCTCACCACCACCTGCCTTGACAGCATGCTTCTCCAGCGACCTCAGTCCCGGGGTAGTCTTTCTGGTATCCATAATGCGAACCGGCAATCCCTTGACCGCTTCTACATAGTGGTTTGTCTCCGAGGCAATGCCACTCAAGCGCTGGAGGAAATTCAAGGCTACCCTCTCTGCCTTGAGAATGCTGGCAATGCTGCCTGATACTCTGGCTACCCTACTACCTGACTTAACTCTAGTCCCGTCTGTTAGAAGAACCTCCACCTTTAACTCTCGATCAACCCGATGAAAGACCTGTTTGGCTGCCTCTATGCCAGCTAGGATACCTTCCTCCTTAGCCACAATGAAGCCAGCCCCTCGCTGGTCGCCGGGTATTAGGGCTTCAGTAGTGACATCGCCCCTACCAAGGTCTTCAACCAAGGCGCGGTCGATAATCTCTTCAATCAGGAACTTATTTGATGACATTTTTCTTAAAAACGATGTGCCGTTGCCATTCTGGCGAAGTCAGGGGGAAATCTGTGCGAAAGTGAGCGCCACGACTCTCCTCGCGGAGTAAAGCCGCCTCAGTCACGAGCCTAGCGCATAGCACCAAATTATTTAGCTCATAGGAGGAACGGTCACTGGGTTGAGGTAGGAGGCTTTCCCAGGTGGCAAGAATGTCTGCCGCTTCTTTGAGGCTCTTGCCAGAACGAATAATTCCTACTCTATCCCACATAAGCGACTGTAAATTGGGCAGGTTAAGCATTGGCATCTTGGGTAGCACCTTATGTTCGGGGAGGGAATACAGGCAACTGACGTCTGAAGTATGATGGCTCTCAGAGGGGGCGACCACTTCGGTCCTTCGCACTACTCTCTTACTGAAAACAACTGACTCAAGCAGCGAATTTGATGCCAGCCTGTTAGCGCCATGTACTCCAGTGCAGGCAGTCTCGCCAGCAGCAAATAATCCCGGGATATTTGTCTCTCCCCAATTATTGACCCTTACCCCTCCCATAAGATAATGAGCAGCCGGGGCGACGGGGATAAAGCCCTTGGTGATATCCAGACCATGGTCTCGACAAAAACGATATATATGGGGAAACCGGGTGGTAATCAATCGAGGGGGCAAATGGGTAACGTCGAGAAAAACTCTATCGCTGTGAGTTTTTTTCATCTCGTAGACAATGCTGCGAGCCACTATATCTCTGGTGGCCAGTTCTGCCTCAACAGTATAATCCGGCATGAAACGACGGCCTTCCACATTTCTAAGTATGCCACCCTCTCCCCTGACCGCTTCAGAGATGAGGAAAGGAGCTACTCCGGGCAGGCGAAGAACAGTGGGATGAAACTGGAAAAACTCCATATCGCTTATCTCGGCGCCGGCTTCAAAAGCCAAAGCTATCCCATCGCCGGTAACAACATCAGAGTTAGTGGTGTATTTAAACAACTTCCCAGCACCACCGGTAGCTAAGACGAGAAATTTACAGCTATAATCTTCTACAGAGCCAGTGTGGCAATCGAGAGCTCTCACACCAACCACTGTGTCTTTCTGGACCAAGATTTCGCTAGCTAGGCAGTTTTCCAGGACTTTGATAGGAGTAGAGCGCACCTGGTGGCTTAAGGTAACCTCGATATGCTCACCGGTGGCATCTCCACCGGCATGCATAATGCGCGGTACACTATGGGCTGCCTCTCTAGTCAAGGTAATCTCACCATCTAAAGTGTCAAAAGGCACTCCAAATTTGATTAANTCAGCGGTGCAATCAGCAGCCTCATCAGTCAAAATGCGTACTGCCTCGGTATCACATAAACCGTCTCCCGCAGCTATAGTATCGTTGAAGTGGAGCTCGGGAGAATCATCCTTGCCCATTGCCACAGCGATGCCGCCTTGGGCATATTTGGTGTTACAGTCATCTATGCTTCCCTTAGTCAGGATAAGGACACTGCCCCGTTCTATAGCAAGCAAGGCAATATAAAGTCCGGCAATGCCACTGCCAACTATAATATAATCATAGTGATTCATTTGCTCTATCTCTGCTTCGTCAAGAGGGGAAAATGATTACAAAGTCTCACGAAGACTAAACCGGCTTCACAAACGTATCACATTCTCCACTGGTCTGATAGTAATCAAATGATGCGTTAAGTCACTAATGTCAGAATATTCCCTTGCCACTTTCCTCAACTTCTTGTTTGCCAAGTATACTGTTTCTAGCAACCTTCATTGTTGCTCCCGACTCTATCCTCAGAATCGCAGTCTCTTCACTCAGACTTTCAATTTGTCCATAAATCCCGCCAGCTATAATCACCTTGTCTCCCACTCTCAGCTCTTGCATCATTGCCTCGTGTTCTTTTTGTTGCTTTTGCCTCGGCCTGATCATCAGAAAATACATAATGGCAAAAATTGCAACCAGAAAGATAATCATTCCCCATGTTTCCATTATAGATATCCTCCTTTAATTAATATTTTTTAACCTCGCCTCTCAATGACCAGGGACTTGTCTTTTCAATCTGGACTCTCACTAATTGACCCAGCCAGTCTTTAGCATCTTCAAAGAATACCAGCTTATTGCTCCGGGTGCGCCCAAACCATTTCCCTTTCTTCCTACCTTCTACCAGCACCTCCATTTCCTTGCTGTGAAGTTGCGAATTAATTTCGCTAGCTATAGCTGCTTGAAGCTCCTCAATCTTATTGACTCTTTCTTTTTTGATCTCCGAAGGAATGTTATCTTGATATTCCCGCCAGGCAATGGTGCCCGGACGAGGAGAATAAGCTGCCACATGGACGACATCAAACCTCATTTCCTGGACAAGAGACAGGCTGTGCTCAAACTGTTCCCCTGTCTCTCCAGGAAAGCCAACGATTATATCTGTACTCAGGGATATTTGAGGAATCTTAGAGTGAATAGTGTCAACAAGCTCTCTATATCGTTCTAAGGTATATCCTCGCCTCATAGCCTTTAATATATCATCATCCCCTGATTGAACAGGCAACTCGAGATGCTCACAGACTTTGTATAGAGAAGCCATAGTGTCAATGAGTTTCAGATTTATATCCTTAGGATGATTTGTCAAGAAGCGAATCCTGGCAAGGTTGTCTATGTTGTTTAACTCGTTCAACAAATCAGCAAGGTCTGGGTGTCCAGGCAAATCGTGCCCGTAAGAATCAACGTTCTGCCCCAGCAAAGTTACCTCTTTTATGCCTCGTCTTGCTAGTTCCTCAACTTCACAGACTATTTCACCCACAGGACGGCTAACCTCTCTTCCTCTCCTGTAGGGGACTATGCAATATGAGCAAAAATTATCACAGCCCTGGACGATGGGGATAAAAGCGCATGGCGAGGGAGCCATCCCACTATCATTGCGACGGTAGCTGAGCCTTCTCTGGTCAATAGGTATGCCTTGCTTCTGCCCCCAGGCAATTAACTCATTGTAGTCACCAGGCTTAAATAGTAAATCAACGTGAGGAAATAGTCTCTTCAATTCTTCGGTATTGGAATTGACCAAACACCCCGTAACAAGTATCTGTAGGTTGGGATGTTTATTTTTCAGGCCTTTCAATAAACCCAGGGTGCCAACTACTTTGTTCTCAGCATTTTGCCTTACCACGCATGTGTTGAGCATCACCAAATCGGCATTAGAAAAAGAAGTTGCTGTCTGATAGCCAGCAGAATCTAAGTAGCCAGCTATTCGCTGGGATTCTGCCTTATTCATCTGGCAGCCGATAGTCCAAATAAAGTAGCGTGGCATAGTCCTATTGTCTTCCCTTCAATCTGTATCTAGATGATTATATCATCCAGAGGTCGCTTCGGCACATGATGTACACCTTTGCCATCACGCCAGTACTTGGTATCTCCATTAGGTCCAACCGTTTCTATCACCACTGTTTCTTTAGGCTTGCCCAGAGCCAGGACGAGTAGTATTTCATATCGGGATTGTATCTCCAAAACTTTGCGAAGTCTTTCCCTATCTATCGAAGCGATCATACAGCCGCCCAAACCCTTCTCAGTCGCCCCCAGCAAGATACTTTGGGCCGCTATTCCGGCGTCGTAGTCTACAAACCGGCTTATCTCTGTGTCTCCAAGAATAATAATGTATGCTGATGGTCTTTCGCCTTTAGAAGGACCTGACCAGTCCGTGAGATACCCAGCCCAGGCCAGACACGGGAATATCAGTGAATTCCTCTTCGGCTCGCAGGAGAGGATGTATTTAAGCGGTTGCCTATTTCTTGCCGATGCTGAATGTCGGGCAAGGTCAACTAGTTCTCTCAAGGTTGTAAGTTTTATGTCAACTTCCTCATAGAACCGCCGATAGCTCCTGTTCTTCAATATTAAATCTCTTATCATCCTATGCCCTCTCCTTTCATGCCATTGCGAGCCTCGATTTATCGGGACGTGGCAATCTCATTCCACTAGCATTCAAATTAGCTTACTTTCTATTCAGTTATTTTCAGGACTCCTGCCCCCCGGATTTTCCCTTCGTTGAGCGAAATCAGGGCTTCGTTGGCTTCCTCCAGCCTAAATTCCTGGGTCTCGGGGACGATGGGAATTTCGGCAGCTAAGGGCAGAAATTCTTGAGCATCGTTTCTGGTTACATTAGCCACACTTTTTACTTCTTTCTCATACCAGAGATGCTCAGTGTAGTCTAACTCCGGAATATGTGTCGTCTTGCGAATGGCATTTATGACCACCCTTCCCCCTTTTTGTAAATTCCTCAAAGCTTCCCGCACTGGTTCTCCCACAGGAGTAAAGTCGATAGCGCAGTTGAACTTTTCCGGAGGGATATCGCCCGTGGCTCCAATCCAGTCCGCTCCCAATTTCCTGGCTAAATTCTGGTGTTCTTTCTGGTTGGGTCGGGTAAATACAAAAACCTTACCGCTGGGATATTTATATTTGGCAATCTGGATGACAATGTGGGCAGAAGCTCCAAAGCCATAAAGTCCAAGCACTTTGCCGTCTTCCATCTCTGAGAGTCTCAAGGCACGGTAGCCAATAACCCCGGCACATAGAAGCGGGGCGGCTTTCACATCGGTAAATCTTTCTGGAATGGGATAGGCAAAGTCTTCTGATACCACGGTATACTGGGCATAGCCTCCATAGGCGTCCTTCCCTGTCCATTTTGCCGTGTCACAGAGGTTTTCCTCCCCTTTGAGACAAAAAGAACAGCGACCACAAGCCCAATTAATCCAGGCAATCCCTACTCTGTCGCCTTTTTGAAATTTGCTTGTTCCCAGTCCCAAGCCTTCCACCCTGCCGACAATTTCATGACCTAAAATTATGGGAAATCTTGAGGGAGAAACCCGGCCTTCAATTTCATCAAGCTCGGTGTGGCAGACTCCACAGACGGAAACTTTGACCAAAATTTGGCCCTGCCCGGGAACAGGCTCGGGCAAATCCACCAGCTTCAGAGGTTTTTCTTCGACTGAGGAGATTTTCTCCAGCACCATCGCTTTCATTCTTCCTATTTGCCTCCAGATTTTGTGGTTGCTACCTCCACCAGATTGCTTCGTCCCGATAAGTTGGGGCTTGCAATGACACAAAGAGAATGTGATTGCCACTTTTATTCATACTAAGAAGATGCTTTCGTAAAGATTTTCTGAAATTTCGGCAAAGTTTTCCCTATAAAGCTTCACCGTCTCGGGAAGATAGTCAAGTATATCCTGTGCCGTTATGCCATCCTCACCTTTGTCTACAGCAGCAATATCGCCGGAAAATCCATGGATGAACACGCCCACCCTTACCGCATCCTCAAGAGTTAATCCGAGACCATACACGGCGGTAATAGTTCCCGTCAGGACATCGCCGCTCCCGGCCGTGGCCATGCCCGAGTTGCCAGTTACGTTGATGAAAACAGTTCCATCGGGATAGCCTATAAGAGAATGAGCTCCCTTTAAAATAATTATGGCATTGAGTTCCCTTGTCGTGCGTTGCAAAATATCTATCTTGTTTTTGTTTATCTCACCTATTTCCATTCCGGTAATTCGAGACATCTCGCCCAGATGAGGTGTAAGTATCGTCGGCGCTTTCCTTTCCTTTGTTTTTCCTAAGTCTTCAGCAATGGCGGTAATTCCATCGCCATCTATGAGCAAAGGCTTGTTGATTTTGGGGGTTAGCTCGCGTACCAGTTCTTGCGTTTCCGCATTCAAAGAAAGACCTGGACCCAGGACCACCATATCAACCGTCTGGGAAAATTCCAAGAGCTCATCTTTGTTTTCCAGTGCTATGCTTCCTGAAGGTGTCTCATTTTGGGGGACAAAGACAATCTCGCTGCCTTTGCTGGCTATAAATGGTGATATAGATTTAGGTGTTGCCAGGTAGGAAAGCCCACCTCCGGCTTTGAGGAAAGATAAGGCAGAGAAATATGGCGCACCAAGGTAACTTGAAGAGCCGGCAATAAAGAGAGCCTTTCCATAGCTGCCCTTATGAGTATCTCTGGGTCTTTCCGGAAGCTCTACTGGATTATTGATTGCCACTTTCATGGCGTGGGAATCATAGAGGTCAGGTGGCAAAGATATATGCGAAACATACAACTTCCCACAGTGCTCATACCCGGGAAAAAGCACGTTCCCTAGCTTGGGAAGCCCGAATGTCACGGTATAATCTGCCTTTACTGCCATACCCATCACCTCCCCGGTATCGCCATTTATACCTGAAGGAATATCCACGCTAAATACTGTACTTTGGCTCTCGTTTATCAGTTGAATTACATTTTTGTATATCCCGCTGACCTTGCGGACAAGACCTGTGCCAAATATGGCATCCACAACGGCATCACAATCAAGGAGCTCAAGCATTACGGAGTCGATTGAGCCAACCTTAGCCATATTTATGGGCATTCTGGAGACTATTTCAAAGTTCTTTTTTGCTGCCCCTCTGAATTTGGTCTCATCGTCTAGAAGAAAGACTTTTACTTCTCCACCATTGGAATGAATCTTCCTGGCGACAACCAGCCCGTCCCCGCCATTGTTACCACCACCACAAAGGACAACGAATTTGTTGTCCTTTGTACCCAATTCCTGCAACATGACGAAATACACTGCCTGACCGGCGTTCTCCATCAAAAGGTCCCCCGAGATGCCAAATTCCTCGGTAGCACGCCTGTCCAGGTCTTGCATTTCATCCACTGTAGCTACTTTCATTTTCACCCCCTTTTCGGAGATTGTGACCATAAAATATTCAACTAGAATGGTACCTCACTCTCGATAAAAAGCACAAGGGCAGCACACAACACATCGGTAGAATTCTGTGGGCTGAAAACTGGCAGCTAACACTCACCAATAGTATAATGAGCCTATTCATCCGATAAGGTCTAATATCGAGAGGAGGGAAAGTAGCTATGTCGAAGACTGAACAACATTTAAGAGACGCCTTTGCCGGAGAGTCCCAGGCAAATCGGAAATATCTTGCCTTTGCCTCTGCCGCTGACAAAGAGGGCTACCTACAGGCGGCAAAGTTATTTAGGGCCGCTGCCGAAGCTGAGACCATTCATGCCCACAATCATCTTAAAGCGCTCAAGGGAATCAAGGGTACCAAAGAGAACTTACTGGAAGCTATAGCAGGTGAGACCCATGAATTCAAGAACATGTACCCCAGGATGCTGGAGACTGCCAAAGCTGAAGGAAATAAAGAGGCAGAGCGGTCATTTCATTATGCCAATGAGGTGGAAAAGATTCATGCACAGCTTTATCAGAAGCTCCTTGATAATCTTGGCGCTACCAAAGAAACCGCTGCCTATTATGTTTGTCCCGTCTGCGGCTATACCTCGGAAAAAGAACCGCCTGATAGCTGTCCCGTGTGTGGAGCCAAGGGCAAGATGTTCAA
>JGI2171J19970_10002444_pt1 | contig 10201 bp, 5 predicted proteins | sample DeeMarSWOR324_28_FD_19970 | JGI IMG/M metagenome (IMG submission 19970) | reverse complement strand
GCAGTTAAGCGAGATTCAATTAGAGATTCAGCTTTCCTTCCCGTTACCGCTTCAATACGATGCAGTCCTGTGCCAATGCTGCTTTCACTGGTTATCAGGAATACACCGATTTCTCCTGTTGAACTCACATGAGTGCCACCACAGAGTTCTTTACTGATTGCTGGGTCCCCGATTTCCAGCATCCGAACTTCTTCTCCGTACTTTTCTTCAAATAAGGCGATAGCACCCTCGGCGATAGCCTGCTTATAAGGGAGTATTTTTGCTTCTGTTTTTAAGTTCTGGCGTATCCACTCATTGACCTGCCTCTGAATTTCCTTGAGCTCTCCATCAGTTATGGAAACCAAATGGGAAAAGTCAAATCTAAATCTTTCGGGCTCCACTAACGAGCCTTTTTGATAAACGCGGCTGCCCAATGCTTGCCTTAAAGCAGCCTGCAGGAGATGGGTGGCGGTGTGGTTGCGTGTGATGTCCAGACGACGAGCAAAATCAACTCTGGCTTCTACTTCGTCTCCAACAGATATGCTTCCTTTTACCACTTTCCCCCTGTGTATTATCATATCCGAATGAGTTCTAATGGTATTTGTGACGGCTATTTCCCCCCTCTGTCTGCTAATTTCACCGGTGTCGCCTACTTGCCCCCCCATTTCGCCATAGAAGGGTGTCTTGTCGAGTATTACGTCAATTTCATTCCCATGAGAGGCGCTCTGCATCTGCTGGCCTTGCACTCTCAACTCAACGATCTTGCATAGGCAACTTGTCGTTTCATAACCGACGAAGCTAACGTCTGTATTCCTTGCTAAAATAACGTCTGCTTCATATGACGCTGTTTTGGTCGCAGCTCTAGCCTTTTCCCGTTGTTTCTCCATTTCTGTCTGGAAGCCTTCCCAATCTATAGATAGGCCTTTTTCTCTGGTAATCTCGGCGGTTAACTCTGGAGGAAAGCCATAAGTATCGTAAAGTCTGAATACCTCCTCACTTGTTAGCCCCTCTCTCCCTTGAGCTGAAGCTTCGCCAGTGAGCTTTTCCACTAAGTTAAGTCCGGTATCTAAGGTAGTAATGAACTTTTCCTCCTCAACTCTAATTACTTCACTAATCAGGCTCTGATTAGCCACAAGCTCAGGATATATGTGGCTCATTGTGCTAACGACAACTTCAGCCATTTCATTAAGGAAAGGGTCATTCAATCCCAGTTTTCTGCCAAAGAGCGAAGCTCGTCTGAGTATTCGCCGCAGGATATATCCCCTGCTTTCATTGGAAGGCATTACGCCATCGGCGATAAGAAAGGCAGTGCCACGTGAGTGCTCAGCAACAATTCTAATGGCTCGGTCGGTATTCTCGTCCCGTCCATATTCTTTCCCAGATAATCGACAAATGCGGTCTACCAAAGGGAAAAACAAATCCGTTTCGTAAGGGGAGGACTTGATCTGGATAGCGGTTAAGGTCCTCTCCAGTCCCATACCGGTATCAATGTTCGGTTTAGGTAAGGGAGTGCGTTGTCCACTTCGGTCCTGATTGTATTGGGTGAATACTAGATTCCATATTTCGGAGAAGCGACCGCAGTCGCAATTAGGCTTACATTCAGCTTTACCACAGCCAAACTCTTCACCCAGGTCGTAATGAATCTCGCTGCACGGTCCACAGGGACCGGAATCGCCAACCGGCCCCCAGAAGTTATCCTCTTCGCCGAATCGCAGTATCTTCCCGGCGGGGACGCCGACCTCCCGCCAATAGACAAAGGCTTCATCATCGTCAAGGTAAATGGTTATCCAGAGCCGCTCCTCAGGCAGTTTCAAATACTTGGTAACAAAGTCCCAGGCCCAGGAAATAGCTTCTTTTTTAAAATAGTCGCCGACACTGAAATTCCCCAGCATCTCGAAGAAGGTAAGGTGTTTACTATTACCCACCGAATCTATATCAGTTGTACGAAAACACTTCTGACAGGAAGCTAATCGCAGGCTAGGGGGGGCCTCCAATCCCAGGAAATATGGCTTAATTTGCACCATGCCAGCGCTGGTCAACAGTAAAGTAGGGTCCTTATGAGGAACCAATGAGGAACTGGGGATAATCTTATGTTCCCTATCCTGAAAAAAATTTAAAAAGGCTTGCCTTAGTTCGTCTCCAGTCAATTATCAGTCACCTTCTTGATTTTAGAAGGTGACAGCTTTAATGTCAATCAGGCTGTGAGGGGGCACTTAATAATGTCATTCTGAGGAATCCAAAGTAATTTAAGCTATAAAGAATCTCAAAAGTCATTCTGCACCATGCGCAGGATTCGTAGCCGATGCTATTATGAGACTTACAGATTCTTAGCATTCGGCTTAGAATGATACCTGCACTTTGGTCACAATACTAATATTTCTCCTTGCTTTTAAAATTTAGTCAGGAGTACTTCCTACCATAAATTTTCTTGACGATGTAGTCCCGCATAATGTAAAATTATTATACAATGGGGAACCTTGAGGTTCAGCAAACACAATCCGTACAGGCGCGGCAAGAGTTCAAATTGCTTATCCGACTGGAACAGGCCAGTTTGCTGGAGATGTCCGAAGGGGAGTTTAACAGGCTTATGGTTGAGGTTGAAAGCAGCCCCTTGTTTAAAAAGCTATATCGGAAGGAGAAAATAATTCGCTATCAAAAATACCCTAGGACGGATATTTCCTCTCGCTTTTATCAGCTTAATGAAGAAATTGCCGCAGGGACAGGCACTCTTGATATCGAATCTCTTTTATCTGACAAAGAGGATATAGTAAGGCAGATACAAAAAATGGGGCTAGAGAATTTTAAGCGCTATTTCTTATATCCTGAACCCGGCGTAAGCATAGAAGAGATTGCTCAAGAGTGCAATTTGAAGCTTATAGAGGTTGAAAAAATAAATAGCCTCATTAACGAATTCTCCATTATGAGCGAGTTTTACAATCCCTCTGCTCTTAGTTCGGGGCAAGGAATTCACTACTCCAAAGTCGCGTCGGTAGAAAGGGGGGCTGAGGGTTTTATTGTTGGCTATTTATCCCCTTCTTATGCTCGGGGAAGATATTCGATTGACTATGAGAGATTTGAAGAATTAAAGGGCAATGGAACTATCAGTGGGGCTGAGGCAAAGGAAATCAGGCAGCTATTTAAGAGGCTAGAGCTAATCAATAGCCGCAAGGATACGGTAACTCGGATACTGCAAGGAATTGTGGAAAAGCAAGCACCATATTTCGAATCCGGTGACGNTAAAGCCATCCTGCCATTTAGCCAGAAGGAGCTAGCGGAAAAGATTGGGCTTGTTCCAAGCTCGATTAGCCGCGCTATTAGCGGTAAAAGCCTTGAGATGCCTGGGGGTGAAGAGAAAGCTCTTAAGGATTTCTTTCCTCGGCCGAGAAGGTTCAGGAAGGAGCTGGTCAGGCAACTCCTTGAAACGGGGGAAGAATTCCCCTCTGATGAAGCGATTAAAGCCAAACTTGAGCAAAAATTTGGCGTTTCCATTTCCCGTCGCTCAATAGCTAATTTAAGGAAGGAATTGAAATTTCCCCCGTCTTGGAAGAGAAAACAAGCTTTGCTTCAGCGGAGGTAACTATGACCAACGATCATCCCACTCCAAAAAGTACGTGGCGGCGCTGGGAGGATAAGATTGCCAGAAAAATCCTTAAATGTTTACCGGAGAACCAGGTGTCTAGGGGTGTGCGAAGCCCCCACTTCTGGATAATCGCTGCGCTAATGGCAGTTATTACGCTCGTTTATTATGCGGGATACACTCCCTTTGCCCAATTCGGAAGCTTTTTCAGCGATGCTTTTCCTCACGATTTGCATAGGACTCTATTTATAATTCCCATAATCTACGCTACTGTAGCTTTTAGAGTACGGGGGGCTCTAATTGCTTCCCTTGTTTTCCTATGTGCTGTGTTGCCACGTACCTTTTATTCCCCATATGCTGACCCTATAGTCAGGCCGCTCATCTTTGTCCTGTTTACTGCTTTCGTCGGGGTGTTAGCTGGGATGCTGATGGATTGGGTTGAAAGAGAAGAAAGGGTTCGTATCAAGCTAAGCACAGCTTACCAGGAGGTCGTTCGGCGATTAAGGGATAACGAGGAGCAACTCATTCAGGCGGAGAAGCTGACCTCTCTAGGGCAGATGGCTGCCTCCATCGCTCACGAAATCAATAACCCTCTGGCCGGAGTCCTGATGTACACCAAGTTGCTAGCAAAAAAAATAGCTGGTGACACCTTTAAGAAGGAGGAATCCTTAGATTACCTTTCGAAGATGGAAAAAGAGGTAGGCCGTTGCTCTAGGATAATTCGGAATCTCTTGGATTTTGCTCGACAGACAGAGCCAACATTGAGGCCAGTAGACATTAATCGGGTTATGGAACAGGTTTTATCCATGGTAGGCCACCAAGCTCAACTTCAAAATGTTGATGTTGTGAAGGAGTTTAGCCCATCCTTGCCTGAGGTTATGGCTGATTTCGACCAGCTTCAGCAAATATTTACCAATCTCACTCTTAATGCTATCCAGGCAATGCCTGATGGGGGCAGGCTGACCATTCGCAGCTCGGCTGTAGATGGTGAGATCAGAGTCGATGTCCAGGATACAGGCTGTGGTATCGCAAAAGAGAACATGGGCAAGCTTTTCACCCCTTTCTTCACTACCAAGGAAAAGGGCAAAGGTGTAGGCTTGGGATTGGCAGTAGCCCACGGGATTATTGAGAGGCACAAGGGAAGAATCAAAGTGCAAAGTGAGGTGGGAAAGGGAACCATTTTCAGTGTCTATTTGGGAGGCCACAACGATGAAAAAAATTAAAATACTCGTTGTTGATGATGAGGCTATTGTCCGCGAGTCGCTAGGCGACTGGCTCAAGGATGCCGGCTATCAGGTTTTCACGGCTGAAAACGGTCATAAGGCATTAGAGGTGATTGAGAAGGAAAAGCCAGGCATCATGATTGCCGATCTGGTGATGCCGGGTATGGATGGTATTGAGTTGATGAAAAGGACTAAAGCAGCACAGCCCAAGATTGAGGTTATTATCATCACAGCCTATGCCAGCATACCTACGGCCATCACTGCTATAAAGGAAGGAGCTTACGATTACATTGAGAAGCCCTTTTGCCCTGAGAGGGCTGAATTATTAGTCAAGAAATTAGCTGAACATCAGGAACTAGTTGAAGAAAACGTCTCCCTGCGTCAAAGATTGGAAGACCGATACCGCTTTGAGAATATCATAGCGAAAAGCTCTAAGATGCAGCGGGTAATCGAGGTAATAAAAGTCGTAGCTAAGAGCAACGCCACAGTATTGATAACAGGCGAGAGTGGCACAGGGAAGGAATTGGTGGCACGTGCCATCCACTCTCAGGGCCATCGCCGGAACAAGCCCTTTGTCGCTGTTAGCTGTGCCGCTTTGCCTGAAAGCCTTCTAGAAAGTGAGTTATTTGGCCATGAAAAAGGTTCCTTCACGGGAGCTTATGCTCAAAAGAAAGGTAAATTTGAGTTCGCCAATGGGGGGACACTTTTTTTAGATGAAGTCGGCGAGATGAGTGCAAATATCCAGGTCCACCTGTTAAGGGTCTTAGAGGAAAAAGAATTTACCCGTGTCGGTGGTAATGAGCAAATTAAGGTTGATGTAAGAGTTATTTCAGCGACTAATAAGGACTTAAGAAAGGCTATAGAAAAGCAAGAATTTCGGGAGGACCTTTATTACCGGCTTAATGTAGTTAACATTGAATTGCCTCCCTTGAGGGAAAGAAAGGAAGATGTACCTCTATTAGCTGAGTATTTTTTAAATAAATTTGCTGCAGAGAATCGGAAAGATGTTACCGGGTTCTCTCCCGAGGCAATGGAGCTTGTGCTTGATTATGACTGGCCGGGCAACGTTCGTGAACTGGAAAATGCCATTGAAAGAGCAGTCATCCTGGCCAAAGATAGTCTTATTACAGTTGCTGACTTGCCTCAGGAAAATTTGCTACCGGTTGGTTTAGCTTCCACAGGGAAGAATTTGAAGGAAGTAGAGAAAAGCCATCTTTTGAATGTCCTCCGTGAAACTGGCGGGAACTATAGCGAGGCAGCCAGGATCTTGGGAATCAGTAGAATGACACTCTATAACAAGGCTCGGGAGTATGGTTTCGATGTAAAAAAAATGGACAATATGTGATAAATTTTTTTACAGGCGGTAAGATACAAATATTTTAGTCCCGCTAGGAAGCAAAAGCTACCCGAATTTTCGGGTAGCTTTTATTATTTTGGCAATAAAATTGCAATACCATAGGGTGAAGGAGATGAAAATGAATAAACAAACAATGCCAATAAAACAAGAAAAGGAGGTGAAAGAAATGAAACCAGTATTAATTGTTGAAGACGAAGCTATCATGCGGGAATCACTCAGGGACTGGCTTAAGGACGGAGGCTATGAAGTAGAGACTGCTGAAGAAGGTGAAGAAGCGCTGGAGAAGATTGAGAAAAAAGAGTTCAGTGTTGCAGTTCTTGACTTGAGGCTGCCGGGGAAGGATGGGCTAGAGGTATTAAAGGAAGCTACGAAGAAAGACCCGAAGATCAAGGGCATAGTCATCACCGCCTATCCTTCTGTGGAGACAGCAGTGGAAGCAATGAAAATGGGCGCAATTGATTACATAGTAAAGCCCTTTGCCCCCGATGCACTGGAGAGGGCAATTCAAGAGGTTCTCGGACCCGTTCAGGTGAAGGTAGAACCTGAGGAGAGTAAGGTTGAGGAAAGCTCAGCTGAACTCCCGGTGATTGAGGAGGCCGAAGTTGAGGAAGCTACAGCAATCACTGAGGAGGAAATTCCTGCCCACCTAAAGCACGGCCAGGATCATTACGAAGCAGGCCGCTATAAGGAGGCACTAAAAGAATTTCAGTCCGTTTTACATGTCGCCCCGGGACATATAGAAACTCGAATCTGGGCCCGAAAGGCTAAAGAAGCACTAGTGCAGCCAAGAGTTGAAGCTCCTGAAGCTGGGGCAGCCGTCGAGGAAGCAGTGAAACCAAAGGAGTGTATCTGGGCAAAGATGGGAGTGGTCTCTTACAGGATATGCACCCATGACTATGACTGCCTCACCTGCGAGTTTGACCAGACGATGCAAGAGAAAATGGCCACTGGTGAAGCGTCAGAGCTTGATGAGGCTCTGGAGAGGCTCAAGGAACTACCGGCACCGCAGAGGGTTTGCCGTTATGCCCTCAAGGGTGACGTCTCCTATCGGCTTTGCACCCGCGTGTTTCAATGCGGAGCCTGTGAGTTTGATCAACTCATGCAAGATGCCCTGGAGCGCAAATTAGCCAAACTATCTGCCCGCAGGGAAGCACTGCACAAAAAGGAACAAAAAGCCACGACACAGCTAAGCTGATTGCAATTACGGAAAAAGCTTACACAATAGCTGTTTAAGCACAAAAAGCTGGGTGTCTGATAAAACAGATACCCAGCCTTTTTTCTTATTTGTCGGGAAAGAGGCGGCGTTAGGGTTTACCCCATGCAAAAAAATTTTCAAACTGGTTGGTTTTTTTGGTAAACTCTGTTATCATATAGGGCTGTGTTGTAATTCCTCTTGGGAAGCAGGGGTAGCTATAATATTGTTATCGTAGCTATCTTTTTTGCTGTGTAATATTTGAAAAAGTGAGGTCATAGAGAAATGAAAATACTAAGTCCTTACAAAGAAGCTACAGATGTGATACTTGAAGCCGGTGGTGAACCACTCAAATTATGTTATCAGTGTGGTCTCTGCACAGGTATTTGTCCCTGGAATTTGGTCCGAAGTTTTCTCGTTCGCCGAATCATGCATGAAGCTCAGCTTGGGGCAACCGATTTTGGCAGCGAGGATGCCTGGATTTGTGTCACTTGCCGAGCTTGTGTGCAACGTTGTCCCCGAGGCGTCGAGATAATAGATGTCATGAGGGCTATACGCCGAGCCGTGGCTAGCTTGGGTATCGGCGTTGTCCCTGATGCCTTGAGAATCTCCGCTAAGAACATCGCTGGCGTAGGTAATCCGCTTGGTGAGGCACCGGAAAAGCGAGACGACTGGGCCAAGGAATTTAAGGTGAAAAATTTTGCTTCAGGCACCGAGATACTTTATTTCCCTTGCTGTATCCCATCCTATGACCCTGACGTAAAAACAGTGGCTCAATCTACTGCCACAATCTTCAATAAGCTTAAGATTGATTATGGCCTTATAGGCACTGAAGTAAAATGCTGTGGCGAAGCAATTAGAAAAGCCGGGTATGAAGATACATTTCAAAGTCTGGCTCAAAACAACATTAATCTCTTTACCAGTAATGGTGTCAAAACCGTGGTAGTTTCCTCGCCACACTGTTATCATACCTTTAAAAATGAGTATCCTGAACTTGGAGGCGAGTTTGAAGTAATTCATATCACCCAATACCTAGCTTCACTTATCGCGAAGGGGAAATTGAAGTTCTCTAAAGAGATGAACAAAAGGGTAATCTATTCCGACCCCTGCTATCTGGGGAGACATAATGATATCTACGATGAGCCAAGGGTGATTCTGCAAAGCATTCCCGGCCTGGAATTAATAGAATTTCCTGATGCTCGCGAGAATGGCCTTTGTTGTGGTGGTGGTGGTGGTAGAATCTGGATGGATACACCGAAGGGGGAGAGGTTCTCTGACATTAGGGTGGAGCAAGCTGTGGAAAAAGGCGCTGATATAATAGCTCTGGCCTGTCCTTATTGCTTCCTCAACTATAGGGATAGTGTGCTCTCTATGGGCAAGGCAGAAACCATGCAGGTTAAAGATATCACTGAGCTTGTTGCCGAAGCAATATAGTTATGGAGGAATAATATGGAAGAACCGAGAATTGGTGTTTATGTTTGCCACTGCGGAACAAACATAGCTGGTACAGTTGATGTGGAAGAGGTAGCCAAATATGCTGAAACCTTGCCCCATGTTATAGTTTCCCGTCACTATCCGTATACTTGTTCCGATCCAGGGCAAGAGCTCATCAAAAACGATATTAAGGAGTTGGGGGTCAACCGGGTTGTAGTGGCTTCTTGCTCACCACGTCTTCACGAAAGGACTTTCCAAGGGGCGCTCCGCGAGGCCGGGTTAAATCCTTATCTGTTCCAGATGGCTAATATTCGGGAGCACTGCTCGTGGCTTCATGAGCCGGGCCCCGAGCTTACCGAGAAGGCAAAGAGAATGGTTGGGGCAGCGGTAAAGCGGGTGTCTCTACATGTGCCCATAGAGATCCGAGGGGTGCCAATCTTCCCGGCTACTCTTGTTGTTGGCGGTGGTATTACTGGCATGCAGGCCGCCCTGGAGATTGCTAACTCAAATCACATGGTTTATATCATAGAACGAGAACCTAGCATCGGGGGGCATATGGCGCAGTTTGACAAGACTTTCCCGACATTAGATTGCGCCGCCTGTATTCTTACACCAAAGATGACCGAGGTTTCCCGTCACCCGTTCATCAGGATTCTAACTTATAGCGAAGTTGTTGGGATTTCTGGCTATGTAGGTAACTTCAGGGTCAAAATTAGGAGAAAGCCACGCTATGTTGATGAGGGTAAATGCATTGGTTGTCTTATCTGCCAGGAAAAATGTCCTTGGACAGCATTAAGTGAATTTAATGCTGGTACAAGTAAGCGCAAGGCAATTTACACCCCGTTTGCTCAGGCAGTGCCCAATATACCAGTCATTGATACAGAACATTGTGCTTATTTCCTCAAAGGAAAATGCCGAGCTTGTGAGAAATTCTGCGATGCCGATGCAATCAATTTCGAGCAGAGTGAGCTCATCTTTGAACTGGATGTGGGTAATATCATTATCGCTACAGGATTTGACACCTTTGATGCTTTCTCTATACCACAGTATGGTTACGGACGCTATCCCAATGTGTTCACTAGTCTTGAATTTGAGAGGCTGTGTAGCCCAACTGGGCCTACTGAGGGACATATAATTCTTGCCGATGGCCGGCAGCCTGATAGCGTGGCAATTGTCCACTGCGTTGGCAGCCGTGACAAGAACTATCATGAGTATTGCTCCCGTGTTTGTTGTATGCATGCTCTTAAATATTCCCACTTAATTAAGGAGAAAACCAATGCTGAAGTTTATCAGATGTATATTGACATGCGCTGTTTCGGCAAGGGTTACGAAGAATTCTACAACCGCATCCAGAATGAGGGTGTTAATTTCATTCGGGGAAAGGTGGCCAAAGTTACCGATGAAGCCATAACTGAAGACGAAAATGGGAAACTGATTGT
>JGI2171J19970_10002443_pt1 | contig 10204 bp, 7 predicted proteins | sample DeeMarSWOR324_28_FD_19970 | JGI IMG/M metagenome (IMG submission 19970) | reverse complement strand
ATAGATAGATCATCTATTTCTTTTTGAGCATTGTTATTTCTTTTCTTTTTCATCTTTAATTTATTAGGCACATTCCTTGATGGAAATGTTGAGGAAGAACGTGAGCTATAGTGGTTGGATGTAAGCTAATTAAATTATGAGTCTTGAATTTGAACTTTGAGATATTTCTTTTTTCCCGCTCTTAACAAAATAACATTACTCCGGATATCATCCGGCCCAACTATTGTTTCAAAGGATGGGACCGTTTGCCCATTTATATACGCACCCTTCTGGGATATTAACCTCCTTGCCTCCCCTCTCGTTTTACATAGACCAGTTTGTTGAAAAAGAATGTAGGCCTCAATCCCCTCACCTAAATCATTCATTGTCAGGGAGTAGGTGGGAATTTCCCCAATATCCTTGATAACGCCTTTACTGAAAAGCTGTCTCGCAGAGCTTTGAGCATTGTCAGCTGCCTCTTGACCGTGACATATTTTTGTGGCCTCATATGCTAAAACATCCTTTGCCTCTCGTAATTTCTCATCTTTTAGACGAGAAAGTTTTTCAATCTCATCCATAGGAAGAAACGTAAAATAAGAAAGAAACCTTTTTACATCCCTATCATCTACATTTACCCAGTATTGGTAATATTCATAAGGTGATGTCAACTCAGGATCAAGCCATACAGCACCTTTCTGAGTTTTCCCCATTTTATAACCATCAGCAGTAGTTATCAAGGGAAAGGTAATCCCATGGATAATTTTTCCTTCAATTCTTCTCGTCAAGTCAGCGCCAGCTAAAATATTCCCCCATTGATCGTTCCCCCCCATCTGCAGGAGACAGTTATGGTTTTTAAAAAGATACCAGAAATCATAAGCCTGAAGGAGCATGTAGTTAAATTCTAAAAAACTGAGGCCAGTCTCCATCCTCTGGCGGTAACTTTCGGCTGCCAGCATCCTGTTTACACTAAAATGTCTTCCTATATCCCTTAAAAAATCTATGTAATTTAGAGGGGCAAGCCAGTCAGCATTGTTGAGCATAAGGGCTTTGCCGCTATTAAAATCAATAAAGTGGGATAGTTGTCTCTTAATACCCTCGGCATTGATATCAATCTCCTCCCTTGTCATAACAGTTCTAATTTCATCCTTTCCACTGGGATCGCCCACAAGTGATGTTCCACCTCCAATCAAAGCTATGGGTCTATGGCCTTCTCTCTGCATGTGGGCAAGAGACATAATAGGAAGCAAGCTACCAACATGGAGGCTTTTTGCTGTTGGATCAAAGCCGATATAACAGGTAATTGGTTTTTCAAAAAGCTCCCTGAGCATATTTTCGTCGGTTACCTGTTCAATAAATCCTCTTTCCTCAAAGATATCATATATATTTCTCAAATTAATCCCCCAGAATAATTATCAGCTCAATGTTAACATACATCTCTATCCTTCTGGAAGCTTTATCCTTACTACCTGTCCTTGAGCACCGAGATTGCCAACCTCCTTTCCATTGAGAGAAAACTCAATTCCAGCAGCATTACCTACCAAAATGTTAAAGCCCTTCTCTGCCGTCCATCGAGGAGTTTGCCCTGGCTGAAAAAGGTACTCCTTAACTGACGTATCATCGATGCTGATAGCAATCCACGTCCGGCTTTTAACATTGGCAGTAAGAATTAACCGGGGCAATAGAGGTTTTTTTTCTTCTTCTCTCTTCATTGGAATAGTCGAATCCTCAAAAACTATGGTATCATCAATAGGTTTAGATTTTAAAGTATTTTTATCCACCTTCTCTACCACTACTTCATCTTCTAATAGAAGTATTTCCTTTTCTCTCTCGTCTTGTTCTTTATTATCCTCTTTCTCTGCTATACTCCCCATTTTTTTCCCAAGACTTTGTGTCCCGAGATACTGAAAGGCCTTGTCAGTAATTGAAATATTGCGTTTATTTAGATAAATAAGAGCAACAATGAAGGCCAAAACGAAAACAGGAACAACGATAATAAGATATTGCCTGCCTGATAGCAGTCTTATTTTCTTTAGCGCTTTCGGTGTAGTTTTTTCAAAAGATGAGGTCCTCAGGTAATGATGTATGACTGTTTCTTTGTCCAGTCCTAAAAATTCAGCATAGGATTTTAGAAAGCCTTTAATGAAAACCTGTGGAGGCAGTTTACTCCATTCATCATTTTCTATTGCTTCAAGATTATGCCTTTCGTATCCTTGTAGCCTCAGCTACTTCATCTAATTCAATATGGCGCTCTTCTCTGGATTTTTTTAAAAAAATACCCAGACTAATATCTTCTGGTATTTCCTTTTCCTTTTTTTTAAGAGAAGGTTTTTCCATATTAAAATGTGATCTTAATAAAGGATTCCTTTCTAAGCTTATTTAACCATGCAGCATATCTTTTTTCTACTTTTTCTTTAAATAATTTGGAATAGATTGCATCTCGGATTTCTTCAAAAGGTTTGAGTCCACCTTTTTTCTCTTCTGCTAACTTAATTATCTGAAATCCAGATGGAACAAGGTTTAAATCAGTATATTCTCCAACTAAAAGTTTAGTTATTTGTTCTCTTAATACGGGTTCAAGCTGGCTCACTTTTATCCAACCCAGATTACCTCCCTCTGGACCCGCTGGCCCCTGAGAATATATCTTTGCCATCTCGGAACAATCGTGGCCTTGTCTAAGTCTTTGCAATATCTCTAATCCTAAAGATTTTACGCGAGCAATCTCTTCCTTATCATTTGGACTTCTCACCTTTAAGAAAATCCTCTCCAGCCTTACTTCAGAGACCTCAGTATATTCTTTTGAATGTGTTTGGTAATATTTTTTTATCTCCTCTTCGGTTATAACTATCTTTGATTTCACCTCATAATTTACCAACCGAAAACGTTCAATCTCCTTTTCTAACTCATCTTTATATTCCTTGAGGCTTACCCCTTCCTTCTTTAGACTATAAATTAACTCCTCCTGTGTAAAATTATTTTCCTTTTTCACCTTTTCGATTGCTTCCTCTACATCTTTTGTTGTAACTTTTATTCCCAATTTAATTATTTGTTGTTCTGTTATCTTTTCATTGATCAGATTATCCAAAATAGCCCTACGAATCTCATAGAATTGTTTCTCATTTCTTAGTTGCAGATCCTTTGCACTCGATCCGGTTAACTTTTTGATTGAGGTATTGAGATCATGGAGGGTAATTATATCGCTATTAACTTTCGCTACAATTCTATTTGTTATCTCGGCCAAGAGACTCCCAGGAGCTAACGTGAATACAATAAGCAATAGTGTAAAAAAGATAATTAATTTAGTTGTTTTCATTAACAGCCCTCAGTTTATCTAACAGGGTGGAGTTGACTTTAACAGGATAATTATTCCTCAATTCTTTAAGCCATGCTGAATATCGTCTTTCCACTGCTTTATTAAGAAGCATATTTTCTATTTCATCCTTCACCTCCAAAAGATCTTTTACTCCTGGTGACTCCCTTTCGAGGACTTTTATAATGTGGAAGGCGTAGGGGGTTTTAATGATGTTGCTCACTTCACCAACAGGTATTGTAAATATGATATCAGATAGAGGAGAAGGAAGTATATACTTGGCTTTCCAGTGTATACCATAATCCCCACGAATTCCATATCGCAGAGATTGTTCCTTAACTAATTCTTTTATGTCTTCTCCCCCTTTAAGGCGGGCGAGAACAGCCTCGGCCTCTTTTCTTGTTTTAGTAACGACATGCACAAATTTGGACCTGGAAGGATGCAAGAAATCCTCCTTCCTCTCCTGATAGTAAGATTGTATCGCATGGTAAGAAATAGGAGGCAGAGAAGCAGTTTGCTGCTTTACAATCTCTTTAATTAAAAGATGTTCGCTGAATCTCTTTTTCCATTCATTATAATCTATGCACCTGGATAGAAGCATTTCATTAAAGCTATTTCCTGGATAATCCTTGACAATATTTTGTATAGCCTTTTCCAATTCAATCTCATTTAAGAAAATACCATTTTTTTTTCCATATTCAAGCACAAGAGCGTCATCCACAATTCTATTTACAAGCTCATTGATAGATGACCATACTGCCTTCTGGGTAACGTTATTTTCAACTGAGGCAATGCGTACTTCTCTCTTTATATCACCTACCGTAACTACTCGATCTCCTACTCTTATAACGACAGCTTTATTTGATTCTGCCGTGGGAGAGCAGGCTGATAAGGTACAAAGAAGAAAGAGACAAAAAAATAGAGAAATAAAATATCTTATAATATTGATATTAATCATAGATAAATTTATAAAAAATGATATAATTTATTTAAATTACACTATCATTATGTGAAATGCAAGAAGAATTTGGATCAATTTTTTACGATATAGCGATCAAATTGTTGTATTATTTCCTCTGCCTCTCCAAGGGTAGAAAAGGATCTCTTTTTCTCTCTCACAACCTTGAGTTTCTGATCGGATAAAAATGAGAAATTATCCGGATGACTGGAAACTAAGTCAATCAAGCCAGATGGTGATAAATGGGTATCCTTAGAGAAGGAAAAAATCATATAATCTTTTTTAATGTCTAACACTGTTGAGCCAATTTTCTTCAGTCCTATCTTTATCTTAATAACAGAAATAAGGTTTACAACCTCTTTTGGTAAAGGCCCAAACCTATCTTCAATTTCCTGTACCATCTCCTTTAATTCATGTTTCCCTTTAATGGAAGATAACCGTCGATATATATCCAGCCTGACATCACTCTCCTCAATATAGCTGTGAGGAATAAACACTGGTAAATCAGTATGTATCTCAGGAAATATTTCCTCTTGCCATACCTCTCCCTTTAGCTCCGCAATTGCCTGTTCTATTAGTTTTAGATATAGTTCATAGCCAATAGCCTTTATATGACCTGATTGAGAGAAACCAAGTATGTTTCCACCCCCTCGTATCCTTAAATCATTTAAGGCGATGTTGACTCCCGAGCCTAAGCACGAAAAATCCATCAACACCTTGAGTCTTTTCTGGGCATCTCGTGTCAAATGAGAGCCATCTGAAATCAGGAGATATGCATAAGCCTTCACATTTGACCTTCCAACTCTCCCCCTAAGTTGATAGATCTCCGCTAAACCGAAGCGATCTACCTTATTAATTATTATAGTATTTGCTGAAGGTATATCCAGACCTGAATCTATTATAGTAGTGCACACAAGGACATCTGTCTCCTTGGCCAAGAATTTAATCATTGCCTTCTCTAAATCCCTCTCCCTCATCTGACCATGGGCAATGCCAATCCTGGCTTTGGGAACAAGCCTGCTCAATGTATCTGCCATTATCTCAATGGTTTGAACCCGATTATGGACAAAAAATGCCTGCCCCCCTCTCTCTAACTCCTTTTCTATTGCATGAGATATAATATCTTTATCAAATCGTGACACATATGTCTGAATAGAGAGCCTGTCAGCAGGTGGGGTCTTAATTATGCTCAGATCCCTTACCCCCATCAATGACATATGGAGGGTTCTTGGAATAGGTGTTGCTGTCATTGCAATAATATCAACGGAATTCCGATATTTTTTTAATTTTTCCTTGTCTTTAACACCAAAGCGCTGTTCCTCATCAATTATAAATAACCCCAGATCTTTAAATATAACATCATCAGAGAGAATTCTATGGGTTCCAATAATAATATCAATCTTCCCCAAAGATAAATCACGTAATACTCTTTTTTGCTCTGGCCTTGAAATAAAGCGACTCAGGGCAGCAATCCTGACAGGATAAAAATTAAAGCGTTTTGAGAAAGTCTGGTAATGCTGTTCAGCTAAAACAGTAGTTGGAGAAAGAATAGCTACCTGTTTTCCATCCATAACAGCCTTAAAAGCAGCTCTCATAGCTACTTCTGTTTTACCAAAACCTACATCACCACAAATAAGCCGATCCATTGGTTTGTCTGATTCCATATCAGAGAGCACATCATCAATAACCTTGCTTTGATCTGGAGTTTCCTCATACTCAAAGTTTGCCTCAAATTCCCTATAGTAATTATCTACTTTTGAAAAAGAAAAACCCTTAAGGAACTTTCTCATGGCATAGATCTTAACAAGACCCTTGGCTATCTTTTCTATTGACCTTTTGGCCTTCTTTTTTGCTAACACCCATGATCTTCCACCAAGTCTGTCTAATTGAGGATTCTCTTCATCTAAACCAATATATTTCTGGATAATGTTTATCCTATCTGCCGGGATATAAAGCCTGTCATTTCCCGCATATTCAATAATTACAAAATCTCTGATCCTGTTGCTGATCTCCATCTTTAAAAGTCCGCCATAACGCCCAATACCATGATCCTGGTGAACAACTAAATCACCTACTTGTAATTGACTGAATCCTGTCCATGGGATGGCCTGAACCTTGTCTTCTTTTTTTCTCTTTTCTCCTCCCCTTTTTTCTCCGAAGATCTCATCTTCTGTAATTATAATCAGGTTTGAGGCCGAAAATCTAAATCCTTGAGAAAGGTGCCCCAAAAAGATGTATAGTCCTCTTTTCCTTTTAATCCGTGACCAGTCAGGGAGAATTTCTTTGACCATGATTTGATAATTGAACAAGATTTCTTTTAGCCGTTCTGCCTGCTGTTGTGTCCTACATACGAGTACAATCTGATTTCCCTCATCAATCCATGCCTTTATTTTCGCTGCGAGAGGGGCAAGTGAGACCTTTGGACGAGTGATATCCTGAGAGTCATATTCCATGTCTGCCACAAGGGCCTCCTTGAAATCGATTGCCAGTCCTTCCTTTTTAAAGCTGGTGCTGACAGTAAAATCAAAAAAAGAAATTCTGTGATATTCAGCAATGGTATCTTTCAGTTCTTTTATCTCAAGAATGGTATTATCAGTTTGGGGAAAGGGTTTTCCTTTCTCTAAACACTCATCCTTAAACCTTCCCGTTTCTTTATTAAGCTTCTCCCCAATAGATCTGGCTCTTTCGATAAAGGTATCTGATCGAGTAATACAAATATGACCTTCTTTGGGAAGATAGCTAAAAATGGTATCAAGAGAGGAGTAAAAATGTTGCAGCCATGCCTCAATACCTGGAAAATTCCCTCCTGATTCCAAAGGCGATGGAAGTCTACCCATTGATCGTGCCCGTTTAATGTTTGAAGGCCTTAGAATGATCTCATTTGCAGGGAGAATAATTAACTCTTTTAAATCAGATTTTGATCTTTGATTGACTGGATTAAAGAGTCGTATGGACTCCACACTGTTTCCCCAGAATTCTATCCTCACTGCTGAATCATATAACGGTGGGTATAGATCAATAACCCCACCCCTTACAGAAAAATCACCCCTCTCCTCCACTAACGAAGTTCGAAGATAACCAAAAGCCAATAATTTTTTTATCAAGTCATCCCTGTCGATCTCCTCATTAATAGCGATATAGTCAACCGAGTTAAGGAGAATCTTTTTTGGCAAAAGACGACTCATAATGGCCTCTAATGATGTAACAACAACCGCATCTCGCACAGTTGAAAGAGCATAAAGTGCCTCTATCCTTTGCCTTACCAATTCTTTTGGTGGACTTAATCCTGTGAGAGGTGAGATATCATAGGAAGGAAAAAGGAATATTCTCCTAAGGTCTGGGGAAGGCCCATTATTCTGGTTGGAAATAAAAAAATCCAGATCTTTGTAAAATTTTTCGGACTCCTCAGAGTTAGGGAGAACTATTAAGAAAGGATGGTCTACTTCGATAAAGAGCTGAGATAATAGGTAGGCCAGTGCGGAGTCAGTGATGCCAGTCACCTCTATAGGCCTTATCTCATCCTTTATTCCCTTCTTCAATATACTTAGATTATCTCTTTTATCTGACATTATTTGTGTTTATTGTGTTCTTTGAGTTTGTTGCATTCACACCAAAAAATGAAAAGTTAGTTTTCAGCATCCCGTAGTCAATTGCAACAGACAACAAACAGCGGACACCAACCATTAATTATACATATAAGCCAATTCCTCGGCCATTTTCTTTTTTTCTTCTAAATCTGTTATCCGGTAAAGGGTCAGTATTTGGTTTTGACTTGGACCGGCTCCTTGATATGTACCCACACCATGCAATCCTGCAACCCAGTTCTGAAGAAACTTTACCATCCGCATCCTCTTTTTTGCAGAGGCTGCTGATTTAAGATATTTCGACACATATTCTCCTATCTCTGGATTTTCCAACTCCAATTCAGACGGCATAGTCACTGCAATCCCACCTGCAATATCCCCAGCTAAGGAGAGGAGCTCCCAGAAACCTTCATTTGTATTAAGCTTTGCCAGGTTACTCATTGCCTCATCTGGCATAAAAACGCCAGAGCCCGCTGGCTCTTCCTTACCCATATGGGCAGCAGCAATCGCACAGGCAAGAGACGTGTTGTTTAATTGGATCATTCTTGTTATCTTATTTGCAATGTGAGAGGCCTTTGAAAGACCGTGATACTCGGCAATAATCTGGGTAGCACCAATAATTAAATCCATAAAACCTACCTTACATGCACCACCACAGTTCATCCTGTGGGTTTTGGCAAATCGTGCAATGAATCTTTGTGTGTACTCAATCTCTCCGCACATGAATACCCGCTCCCAGGGGACAAACACACGATCAAAGACTATAAGACAGGTTTCCCTTTGACCATATATGGGATTCCCAATATAACGTATATCATCTGCATGCTCCCTTTCTACACTATACGAATTGTGTTGCCCTATATAGGTTATTCCTTCGGCACCATTTGGTATGGCAAATGCGAGTGCATAATCTTCCTCACCCTTTCTGCAAGACAGCCCTGGTAATATCAGGCTTTCATCAGCAGCATATGCTCCTGTTGCATGCTGCTTAGCACCACTGACAATAATGCCATCTGATTTTTTTTCCACAACATGTACATAGGAATCGGGATCCTGATCAAGGGGCCTTTTGCTCCTATCACCCTTTGTGTCAGTAACAGATCCACTCACTACCAAATCCTCTCTCTGTGCGTACTTGAGGTATTCCGTAAATCTTTTATAGTATTCCGTTCCTGTATCTTTATCCATCTCCCATGTTGTGGCTGCCAGACCTGGAAGCATCTCATTCCCAGGACAGCGATAGTTACAGGTCCCTAACTTTTGACTGCTCAAGCGAGCCATCTCCAGGCGTTTCTCAATATCATGAGTGCCCTGATGGATATGCAGGCTTCTGCTGACAGTTTCACCTGTAAGATGAGACGTTGCTGTCATGATATCATCGTATTGAGGATCCAGGGTGAGTTCATAGACCTTTGCTGTTGCCTCGACAACCCCCTTTGTAATTGGATGATCAGCCAGTTTCTCAACCTTTTTCCCGCCTATAAAAAGCCTCGGTTTCAGTTTAGAAATCCTATCTCGATATTCATTGACTGTTATTATGGCCATTTTTTACTCCTCTGTGTAATTGTAACTATCTTTCATAAAAAGAAGAAATATAGATGAGCATATGTTACCGGTCAAGTGATTAAAGAAGTACCCATAAAAATTCATAGAAATAATCCTACATTTTTCCTGCTGATTTTCGAATTCCACATCTGCCCTAAGAACCTATGTATACTGCTTTTATAAGTTACATAGCATTAAATCCACATATTGTGTCATTTTTTTCTTGACATACAATATATATTGATCTTATACTTTTTTTAGAATTAACCCCCTGTTCAAATTAATTTTATGATTAAAAAGGTTATTTTAAAATTACCCACATGAAGCCCCCAGGAGAATGCTTTGATTCCCCTGGGGGCTTTTGTAAGTGGTGTCACAACACGTTATTTTATATCTTCTCCTTTTTCATGCACATAAAAGCCTTCCTAAAAGCAATATCCACAGTAAAATCATTACTGTTAGTTGATTTCTCAACTCAACAGCCCCAAAAAAAACGCGGATTCCTATCATCTTCATAGATAATCTGTTGAGTATTACTCCTGGAAAAATGGCGTCAATCCTTAACTGCTAAAAAAATTGTTATGTTTTTTCTTTTGACACACAAGCCCTCCTCTCCTATACTTTTTCTACTCAAAAGAGTAGTTTAATCCATACTGTGGTCTATGTCTTGAGCCACTATGAGACGGGGACTCGTGAAAAACGCTACCTATTCCAAACAGGTGAGCCGGCTGTATTGATCAATTGTTGTATCCGTAAAGCTGGGTTCAGGGCACCATGATTTTATCTATGAGATCATCCAGGTTATATAATACATGATCAAAGTGGAACAGA
>JGI2171J19970_10002441_pt1 | contig 10207 bp, 10 predicted proteins | sample DeeMarSWOR324_28_FD_19970 | JGI IMG/M metagenome (IMG submission 19970) | reverse complement strand
TGTACAGCTTTTCAGCTTCTTTGTAGTTTCCCTGTAACTGTTGTATTACACCTAACTGGTGCAGTGATGAAGCTATTCCTGCAGTATCTCCTATCCTCTTTTTAATATCCAGTGATTCTCTGTACAGTTTTTCAGCTTCTTTGTAGTTTCCAAAAGATTCCAATACCCTTCCCAAATTATGCAGAGCACCAGCCTTCGTCCGGCCATCTGTCGTTTTCACCGTCTCCATCAATAACTCCATCAATTTCCTCCAGTAGCCCCATCTTAAAAATGGCTCAGACAACCCCAAAACCCAATTCCCAGCCTCTTCATATTGTTCAGATTCAACCAAATGATAATGCGATTCCAAAATATCCAGCAAATTTACTCTTTCCTCCTCAATCAACATTCTATAGTACTTTACAGCCTCAGAATGTGCTTTTATCCTCTCATCATCAGACATCAAACTATACACATACTCTTTAACCCCTTGATGCATGAAATAGTTCTCATCAAATTTCACCAACGAATAATACACTAATCTCCCAATAATGTTATCAGAAGCTCCCACAACACCAAACGCATCTCTTTCCACACCCAATCGAAATACTGAGAACTTCTTCAACACATTTTTTTCTTCCTCACTTAGCAATCCCAATAACTCCTCCAATAGCCACTCACCAATCTTCTCCCTCACAGGTGTAACATCCCCCAACAATTCCTCAATCCGCCTACTTTCTGCCAATTTCGCAAAAAACTCCAAGAACTGCGGATTTCCACCAATTTTCTCAAAAATCTTCACCTGCATTCCAAAATCTTTAACCCCAAGCTTTCCCAGCAATTGTACAGCCCATTGAAGTCTTAACTCATCCAAATCCACCGTTCTAACCAGACCACCCGCCTTTTGATCTCTAAAGATGAACCCATATCTCGTTGTCATGACTACCTTACTGGCATGATCACCAGACAAAACAGCTCTTAAAAACTTCTCTACACCTTCATCTGCAATCTTTCCATTCTCAAGCAGTACCTCAAAATTATCCAGAACAATCAAATAATCTTTCAGACAGTGAATCAACCCGCCAAGTTTCAAATCCAGATCAGGTTCTGCAATCACCCCATGCAGCCTTTCATCACCATTTTGTACTAAAAATTGATCTAATAACGCCAGGATTTCCTCAGCCCCCATTGTTGGGTCCACCATTTTTCTGGCAAAAACAGCTTTAAATCTATTTTTGTGCCTTTTCACAAATTTTGAAGCTAATGCAGTTTTTCCAATGCCGCCAATTCCCTTAACAACTACTACTTTTAGGTTATCCTCAAATAACGCTTCTTCTAGTAACCACAAATCGTTCCTTCTCCCCACAAAGTTCTCCACCCCAATCAAGTCTGTATCCATGTTAAATCCTTCAATTCTCTTCTCAGGTAAAATCACTTCAGATCCAGTATTAATTTCTAAAATTTCTTTTGATCTCACATACAAAACAGGAGTGAACCACCCGGGATTTGTAATTCCTTCCTCCAGTAGAACTGCACTCCTCGCTTCAGATACTGCTTGTGTTATAGTGTCTCCCTTTACCAACAACGAGTAAAATCGCTCCACAAACCCGTGCGCTATATCCTTTAGCACTGTATACTGCATGGCCATGACAGCAGGTACTTTCTTCGACAACAAAAAAGGTATTAATGGAGCAGATTGACAGGCAGTCAAAATCATTAACTGAGGTGGGGATGTCCCAAATAATTGGGCAACCTCTCTCCCTTCCAGTTTTTTTGTAGTTCTATCCTTATCCTCAATGATCAAATAACCCTTTCCTTCGCCACTGTAGTACCCATGACCAATGAAATGAACAATGTGATACTCCTGTTTTAATGCATCCTGAATGCATTTTACTGAAGCTCTCTCTAAGAAGTCCAGGGAAACCATGCCTTTCTCTTCCAGCTTCTTTAAAGGTTCCATCAATTGTTCTATTTCGTCCGGGTCTGGCTGGTACTCGTCTCGTTCATCTAAATCCATGGGTGAAGAAATGATCACTAAAACCTTTAATGGATAGTCAATTTTTTTAAAAGTTTGCGTGCTTTTGTGGTCTCTTCTCACTAAAGAGCACTGAGGATCAGCTCCTAAGAACAACTTGTATTCAGGATCATAACAAAGTTCCCAAGGGATTTCGCTTACTAAGGGATCTTTCATGTTCAATATAATATCCAAATGATCAGCTTTATCCAGACATTCATGTAATAACCCCTTCACATCAGAGAAAAGCAAATCAAACAACTGTACACCAAATTCTGTCACAAATTGTTCATCCAACGACCTGTGTTCATCAATACATTCTAAGATCTCATTTTTAGAACTCAAAGGAGGCAGCTTAAAGAACCCTTCTTTTTCTCCAAGTGCACTTTTGGCCTTAATTTTGTATCCTGATCCCTCCCGGGTTATCACAAGTTCAAGTTCTACATCCACAAATCACCTAGGTAACCTGCTATAAAAAGGTATCTCACAATATGGTACTGAAACCTTGATGAATCAGTACTATAAATATCCTCTTTAAATATCAGAAAGTTTAGAATTTGATTTATAAAAATCCAAAGTGTTACACGTGTAACAAATATGGGACAATACCTGAGATTTTCATTCGACTACCTCAAAAATATCAGTTATTCCCTTTCTCGTCTTGCTGACGAGGTATTTCTTTCCATCATATTCTGCAGGATAGAACTTTCCTGTTTCCATCCTTTTAATGTCCATTCTTATTTTCCCTTCTTCAACTTTCACTGGTGAATCTACCCCCATACTTGTGAAAGTAGTCACAAGCTTGATGATTTTTGGATTTATATCCACAAAGTATGTCTTTTTCTCATTTGAGGAAATTTCCTTCCCAAAGGTAAGATGAGACACTTGGGAGGCATTGCTAGGCTGCCTGACTTCTATGCTTTGTACATGCTGATCCAGATTCGAACCATACTCATTGTGTATTATCATGATATTACACCTCAGTAACTGTTACTATTTGAGTTTAAAAACTTTTTGGATAGAATTATTAATATTTATAGAAAAATGAAAACATAAACTTCATAATATTCACTATTCATACTTTTTTGATAAAAAAATTACAATAAAGTTCTTTTAGTGTTCATTTTTGTATAGCGGGTTCCTGCAAAAAATGTGCAATAATTTTAGGATAATACGTTCAGAAACACTGAAAGTCAAAAGAGCTGTCAAATCCCTGATATCCTGAAATTGTATTAACAGATATTCTAAAGCTTTGAGAACCCTAGATGTCAGGACTGCAAGAATCATATCCAAATCGGCAACCCCAGAATTGCCAACTTTCGGTGTCTGTCTCACTTTTGCCTGCCTGAATTCTTTTATCATTCGTTTTGTTTCCATATCATAAATTAAACAGATCAAGTTCCTATTAATCTCAGAAAGGGCCACATGAGAGTTAAATTGATTAGTTACTGGCTCAGTACTTGGGGAGTGTAACAGATTCCTGTCTTCAGTAAATGTTATATGTGCATTTGAAAAATATTATTCAATGAACATGAAATTTCTCAAACCTACAAAGGCACATCTTGGACTTTTTGTATTAGTTTTTATTCTCATTTTTTTCCTTGTTCCTTGTCGTGTTACTTCCTTTTTTGAGCCGGGGAAAATAGAATGGTGCAGCTGCGGTGCACTTACAAAGATTGTATATCTATTAGGCGGTTTTATTACCGACTCCAGCTACTCATATTTTGGGATCGTGAATTTGGCGCATAATATTTACCCAATTCTTATTTTTGAGATAATAATTTCCTATGTTATTTCTTCTCTTGTTGTTTTCACTTGTCAGAAACTAAGAAAATAGGTGACATATTTCAGTAGAGAGCAGAGACTGAATTTCCGGTAATGGAAATAGTTTTTAAGTCCACAAAAAGAACAAAAAGGTTATTACTTAGGATAAATGATAATATCTACTATATTATCCTCATGCAGTAATTTTCCGCACACGGAACAGACAAAATTTTCTTTCACGCTTTTGGGATACATCTTCGCCCGTATTGGCATGTCCTTCTTTTCATTTTCAATTCCCACCTCTACAATTGGCCCTTTAATAGCTTTTTACTCCTTTTTTCCTCATTAAAGTGTGAGCACAAAAACTGCAACAGAAAACCCATTACCGGTGGTGAGGGGCCGATCTTGTTACACGTGTAACATGATTTGGTCCACAATAGATGGCAATTCATTGAAAGTCTTTCACTGTTTTTTTGAATTGTAGAGCTTTTACCGAAGTCATCTTCAATAATGCCCGTTCATAGCTTCTTCCTCCTTCTCAACACAACTATTCCATAACCTGCAAGAACAATTACAAGAACGAAAAGAGCTATAAACCCATAGTAGAGAACCTTTGAGATGAAGGATATTGGACCAGGAGGGGTGGGAGTAGGGGAATATGCTCCAATATTTCTAAAGTGAATAGATACATCTCCCCTACACACATCGAGTGTTCCCTTATAAGTCATAATCACAATGGTATATTTCCGACATTTCCCAAAGTCTGAAGGAGGAGTCAAATCAACTTGGTTTTCAATTTGTGGAGTGAGTAACCCTCTTGCATCCACCATCTCAGGGGTATGGGGTTCCACCGTTGGAGAAGATAACCCCTCAGCAGGTACTTGGGGAATTCCGGCAAAATGACCAGGAATAACACTTATATGAATTTCAGTAACATATCTGTGTATTGAAACATGGATCTCTTTTCCACTATGATCATAGGTGTTTCTTATATAGGTGGAGCCTCCTCCTTCACTTATGTCAAACATATCCAGACTGACCTTCTCAACCAAGATAGTGTTAACAAGGTCGATAAATCCCTCCTCACTTAGTTCTGGCTGCACCTCTTCAATTGCTGGCTGTTTATATTGCTGTATGCACAGCGTCACCATAAGAGTAAGTGCCACAACAATTGTCCAACGTATTTTACTTCTCATGTAAACCACCTTCCCTTCAGTATCTTCCTCCTTCTCAACACAATTACCACAAGAACGATCGCAAGAGCCAAAATACCTGCAACAATGTAATAGATATCTAAACGTGGAGCTGGAGGAGCAGTGGGTAATGCACCTGTAATCAAGTAAACCGACACATGCCCCCTACACACAATCAATGTCCCTTTATAGTTCATGACAACAATATCATATGTCCGACGTATCACAAAATCAGAAGGAGGAGTCAAATCAACTTGACGTTCAATGTGCGGCGTAAATAACCCCCTTACATCTATTAATTCAGGATTATATGGTTTCCCTGTTAAATCGGGTACAGGGGCATTGATGTGAAATGACCGGGGTCAACACTTATGTAGATCTCATTCATGTGTCTTATTATGGAGACACGAATCTTTTTTCCCTCATAATCAAATGTGTTTCTTATATGTAAGGAGCGTCCACTCAACGTGAGAAACATATCCGAATTTACTTTGTCAGCCAAGATATTGTTGACGAGGTCAATAAATCCATCCTCATCTAATTCTGACTGTATATCGGTCGTACCCTTAGAATTAGTATCTTTCTGATATATACACTCAGAAAAGCTAAATAAGAACAAGATCACTAAAAAAACCCTCAAGAATTTCACTTTTCCACCTCTTTTTCAAACAGATTCTTATTGGAAGAAGAACTCAAATCTTCTACAGAATTCATCTCAGAAACGCCAGTACGTCTTTTCATACAGTTTTCCTCTTTTTTTCCGTCTACACATTTAAAATGCATTTCGTCACCTCCTCATGTGAGGATTTATACTGCTTTTCTTATAATCTTTTCTCTTCAAAATTTTTACAAATTGCAGGTATAAAGTCAATACTGTCTGATCAGGCATTCTGCGAGACTTTCAGATGTTGGCTGCGAATCGAGGAATATTTGTGCGAAATGCCTTACAAGAGCAGTGTGAACTACTACTTTATCTGCAGGACTAAGTTGTGGTATTTCTCCCACTACACAACTATGGAGCACACCAGTGATGCAGTCTTATTGGGTAAACTCGTACATGAGAAAAGCTACGGAGGAACACAAGGAATCAGTATCGGCAGAATAGCCATTGATTTCATAGAGAAAGGTGATAAAATGGTCCTCCATGAAGTTAAGAAATCGAAATCCATGGAGAAAGCGCATATCTACCAGTTGCTGTATTACTTGTACGACCTAAATCAGAGGGGAATACATGCAACAGGCATTATAAACTATCCCCTGATCAGAAGGAAGAAAGTGGTGGAGTTGAACCAGGAAAATCAAGAAGAACTTGAGACAGTTCTGGAGGACATACAAGAGATTGTGAGACTGGACAAACCTCCAAAACCAGAAAAGAAGAAATACTGCAGAAAGTGCAGTTACTTTGAGTTTTGTTGGGTGGTATAATGAAAGTCAATTTCTATTTAACAAAAACAGGGAAATTGGTACGAAAAGAGAATACAGTATATTTCATGAGCAAAGATCACAGGTTGGCTTTTTGATTATGTCTAGTTTTCGATATTTTGAGAATGGAAGCATGTAACAGATCATTGCAAAGGACTTCTCATGCCAAGATGAAAACACCTTTTTCTGCAATTTCCATCCAGAGAAATTATAGCATTTTCTGGTCAAACAAAGTGCACACAAATAATAAAAATCCTTTTTACTTACCATGATTGAACGAAGAAAATGTTACCAAAGAACGTGCAAAGTCTTTTATAAAGAGACACAAAAGCACAACGAGGTGATTAACATGAACATTTTAAGCGGTTGGCCTTTCGAACCACTTTCTGGTGTAACACCAGACGGCGAAGATGGCCCAGGTGGTGGAGGGTTTCCAGGCTAAGAGCGATGATAATATTCGATATTGGAATTAGTGTAATCTCCAATTAATTCCTCTTTTTGTAACCGACTGAAAGTTCTGCGAACAAACTTTCGTGCATCAACCAAGAAAGGAAGATACAAAACCATGATCAACCGGTCTGCCACCCGGTAGAAAACAGTAGACACTGGTAATTCACTGAATAAATCAATAAGAAGCTGATCATACCCTGTTTCAATGGAGTAAACAGTAGGAAGGTACGCTTTTTCTCCCTCTGGAAAGAACATTGTTATGACAGATGCAAAGTCTTCTCTCCTCCGATACCACCCCATGATCTTGGATGAAGAAATCAAATGTTCCTGCATCACTGGTTTAAACTTTCTCCTGAGTTCATCTTTGAATTCCCAGAAAAGAATTTCATCCTCTTCATCCCATGGTTCAAAAATGGTATCGTGGTACACTAAAGGAGACGGAAGAAATTCAGAGTAATTCAAATCATCCAGGTTCTGTCTTATCACTTCAACAGATTGTTGGAAAGTGCACTTTGGAGGTACAGATACGTGGTAGTCCGACCTCTCACCTGAAAGGATTATTTCACCTTTCAAATCAAGTGGAGAACTGGAAATAATCTGAAAATTTGCATGCCCTGTTAACACTGAGTAATAGGTCACCTCCTCTGAGATTCTTAACTCCTCAAACAATTCAGAGGGGTCTTTCACCTTTAAAAAGTAGATGTGCTCTCTGAAATTGAGAAAGGATTTACGTCTCAATACTGGTGGGATTATGATTCTCTGGGTAAATGCTATGTCCATCCATGCAGCAGCTGTCTTTTCATTGATCTTTAGATCTTTTGCAACCTTACGTTTTGTTATCCGGGGGGTTTTACCAAATAGCTTGAATATTCTGTAGAAATCTCTGGGGTAATTCTTTATGGCAAGCTTCACCATATTTCACCTCAGAAAACTATAAATACAATACGTATATAAATCTATCGGAATGGAACTCGTGCCTGCAGAAAATAGATCATTACCCTAGATTGAGATAGGCACCATTTCTGCGTACGGGAAGCCCTACAGTGAAAGCAGTCAACCATCTACGTGTCATGAAATCCAAACACGAAGCTTTCACATACTGGAGCAGGGGGTTACCCCTGCTTCTTCTAAGGAGATGATGCCATGGAAGAACCCACTTACGAAGAGAAACTAGAGGAAGTACTTGATCTAATGTCAAAATTTGATTCATTTAAACTTTTAGGATTTATCGTGGAACGTCAAAGATGCACAAGAAAGGAATTAATGATCTTTATTAAATCACATCCTCCCATTATAGAGGAATTAAAAGAATATGGGCTCATTGAAGGAGAAATAGGAATAACAAAGAAAGGTAAAGAATTCATAGAAGAATTTAATCGAAAAATGGAGAAAAAATGAGCAGTATAAACCCCGATTTCTTAGTGATAAAAACGTTAGTCTTGAATGCCAGAATACAAGAATCAGGCCATCTATCTCTGAACCCAGGGTTTTCAAATCATTGGGTGTTTGTCTCAACATTGTTACACGTGTAACAATCTTCTGTCTTTTTATCAGTTATATCTTGACCTTATGATATTTAGAGAGATTCATAATTTTAAGCACCACTTTTTGACAATCCCGTGAACCCAAAAACATTTTAATGTAGATTGATTATCCAACAATGAATCAAGGTGTATAAAATGGACATACAAATAAAAGATGTCAACACAGAGAATGCAGACGATTTAATCAACCTGTGCATTCCTAAAGAGAAAGAGGATGATCCATTATTCACTGAAGGCATAAAAGTGAAGAAAAAATGGGTTTACAAAGTCTTAAAACACTATGGAAGCTGTGCTAAACTCGCATATGTGGGAACAAAGCCTGTGGGCATGATCCAGTATGTACCGAATCCTGACGAAAGAATAGTAGAAATAACGTGCATTTTCGTTCCCGATAGCCAATATCACAAAAGAGGGATAGGTACTACCCTCTTGAAAGCATTAATAGAAGACATGAAAACCCCACAGCCCTATTTCAACGCTAGCCCACGAGCTCTGGTGACCTTCGCATTTGAAATACATGGATGGTTTCCCCAGCACAAATTCTATCAGAAAATGGGGTTCAAAACCGTGGATAACGACCCCTATCTTCTGTACTACCCCCTGCAGCAAGGATACGTACACACCAGAAAAGAATTTACTCCCCAGAAAGAAGATGAAGGAAAAGTACTCATTTCTTTTGATCCATCATGTCCTTGGTGCACATATTTCAGTGAGAAAATTAAAGAAACCATCAGAGAAGTTACTGATATTCCCATTGAACTAATAAGTACGTTTGAAAATCCACAAGAAGTGAAAAAAAGAGGGAATATTCCTTTCTGCGTGGTGAATAAGATACCTATTAAAGCATTTGCCGCAGATAAAGAGAGGTTCCAATCAGAAGTGAGGAAAGCACTTGAGTAAACCATCATTGTCCGTAACTCTCTTTCTTGTTTTTCACTCAATAACCCAATGTTACTGACTATAAAAAATATTAATTAACCAGAAAATCCTTTTAGAACTTAATCGAAAAGTTTTTATAGTACAAAAGAATACTCCACAGTATATGCTCAGATTCCTCTATTGGGTCTCCACAGCTCAAAATGAGGAAAGATAAAAGCTAAACCAAGAACAGCCAAAAAAAGGAGGTGAACCCCATGTATGCAAGACTGATATCTGGCGGAATCACATACTTTGCGCCTAAACCCAAGAATTGTTTTACAGGAGAAACGCCCACAGCAGACTGCATCCTCTTGGGTGGGATACCCTGGGGAAAGTGCGACAAAGGAGCTGGTTAACCTATGTGAAGGATAGACAGTGGATACCCTCTTAAATTGAGTTCGAATCCCTAACAGATCTTGAATTGTGGCTTGAATGCTCATACATCTTTTATTTTGGGGCTCCCACAAAATAGAGATCTGCAGAAAGACCAGTACACATCCACAGTAAAATCCATCAGTTACTCCCTGTGACAACCTGATCTGGTATTACTAGAAGTGAGGAGGTTAGCCTGCCCACACATGCATTCGAGCAAATTCACAGGTTATGTAGGGTCGACCGCTCAACAATCTTTTAGGGAGAGGCACTGAATCTGCCAAAACCTTTATATGATCAAAAGTAAATACACATAACTATCAGATCTACATGTCCATTTCACCCCGTATAACCCAAAAGGAAATGTGGAGGTGGACTAACACCTAGATGACTACATCCCAGGTGAAAAACTCAAAGGAGGTGTAACCCATGTATGCAAAACTAATATCTTCAGGAAGGATGCTACCCCGGTCGCTCAATTGTGAGTATGGTCACTTACCCAGAGGGTACATGAACTGCTTTGACGGGTATGTTCCCTATTTTGGACTGTG
>JGI2171J19970_10002437_pt1 | contig 10215 bp, 8 predicted proteins | sample DeeMarSWOR324_28_FD_19970 | JGI IMG/M metagenome (IMG submission 19970) | reverse complement strand
ACTGAGAATACGTAATTTCCAGCCGAAACCGGATAACGTCAACAAAACTTATGTAGGAAGCTGCATCTGTTTCACAGTCACTGCAGGTAGGTCCTAATGCAACATCTGTTAAGGCGAGCGTCACCTTAAAGTACTGATCTTTTACAGTGAGAGAGTTGTCCTGATCAAAGGATTCTCCAGCACGATCAGCTGTCGGATATCCTGCATGATCCCAGAAAAGTCGCTGTTGAGAGGTGTCAAAATTCAAGTAGCTCAGAAAATCTTGCGAAGATTTGCCATCTGTGGTAGCTAGTGTTATTGAGACGCGGATGTTACAGAAATAGTCCTTCTCGTATGTGCCCTGAATATAAGCATACTCCTGGGGGGCAATGTTCACTGAAACAACTCTGTTCTCAGTTTTGTATGTGTAATCTTCTTTTATGTAGACTGGTACAATTTTTTCCATGTTGTAGTGGTTCTCGAAGTTTTTCAGCTCTATCGTTTCTGAAAAGGGAAGTTCCTGTCCGTATACGGGAACTAACAAAAATATGCAGATGATCAGCCATATTTTTTTCATGTGGTTTTTCATGTGATCACAACTCCGTAGCGAGAATGAGAACAGACTAGGCTATCCTTCTTTGTGAAGCTCCACTCAGGTTCCATTATGTGTGTTAATTCCTCCCTCCTTTTATAGGTTATGGTTTTATGTACTATGGATTGCTCTTGTCTTTTGCTGGTTACATTCGGTAGCTTATCGCTCATTAGTTCAAAAGTGGAATATACACATCAAAATTGAACAATTGGTAATCTAGAAAAATAAAAGGGAAAATTAGAGCTCTTTCCCACATTTACTGCAGAACTTAGAATCTGAAGGCATTTTTTCTCCACAGTGTGGACAGTACGTGTCTTTCTGCTTTTTCGCCACCATGCCAGCTACGCCTGCACCTGTTGCTGCCTCTGCTGTTTGTGCTCCAGCACCCTTAGCAGCTGCACCTGCTGCTTCTGCAGTTATCTTCTTACTTGCAGCTCCAGCCATTTCTGCAGTTATCTTCTTACTTGCAGCTCCAGCCATTTCTGCACCCACTTTTTTACTTGCAGCCCCAGCCATTTCTGCACCCACTTTTTTACTTGCAGCCCCAGCCATTTCTGCACCTGCCTTCTTGGTGGCTGCTCCAGCCATTTCTGCACCTGCTTTCTTTTGTGCTGCCTCCTTTGCTGTTTCCCTAGCAATTCTTTCTGCTGCTTCCCTTCTCAAAGCAATGTCCTGCGGCGTTGGTCTGGATATGGGCCTTGACGATTGCGAAGGGCTCTGAACCTGACTCACCCTAACCTGACCAGGCGGCTTTCCACCTCTCATTCCAAAGAGAGCTAACCCTCCCCCAACTGCTATCACAGCTCCAATGCCTCCCAGTATCAAGATCAAGTTCATACTACTGGGACATCCTCTATTGGATGCATCTCCTTTCTCAGTGGGGCAGTCATCCTCGCAGTCCATGACACCATCTGCATCCACATCTGTCTCACAGCCATTGTTATCCACTTTATTACACCTGCTGTTAGGACATAAATCCATGCAGTCTTCGACACCATCTTGATCTGAATCTACAAATGGACACCCTCCACCACAGTCTACCCCGTGTTCTCCGCAGTCTTGTATCCCATTGGTGCAGTGATCTTGACAGGGATCGAACCCACAGGTTACTGAATTGGCTTCAATCAACTGATCATCCACACATGCCCCATTGACACATTTTTGTGACCACAAGTCGAAGCCTTTGCACACATCTCTGCACACAATGCCAGTACAGGGATCATAGCCACACGTTACCGAATTGGCTTCCAGTAATCGATCATCCACACATGCCCCATTGACACATTTCTGTGTCCACAAATCGAAGCCTCTGCACACTGTTGTGCACGCCACATTCCTGCACGGATCATACCCGCACTGTGCTGAATTCTTCTCAATCATGTAGTCCTTGACGCAGACTCCATTCACACATTTCATAGCCCACAGATCATCCCCAAAACACTGGTTGGAACAATTACAAACGTACTCCTGTACAAAAATAGTACACTCACCGTAGTCACACATACCGCAGTAATTACACCCTTCAGTACAGGACATGGAGAGCACAAAAGTGATCTGCCCTGCAGGAGGGCCTACTGTCCCTGATACATAGAATGTGTGACCAGTACCTACTCCTGCTGAAAGCAGCTGTGGTGGCTGTCCTGTGTGATATGACCAGAGCTCGAAATCATAATAGGCGTACGGTGTGAAATACACAGTAACAGGATCATACACAGTGTACACAGCACCACACCCTCTGTCAGTCCAGACGAACGCACCGCTGGTTTGATTAGAGGGGACAGCCATAAATAACAGCATGCCCACAAATGCCAGAAACAAAACTACTTTCTTAATAGTACCACCTCCCTTTTTTCAGATTGAATGGAAAGGTAATCCTGGAAGCGAAGAATTGATCAAAAATAGAGCAATCATTCCACAGATACCTTGCATTCTCCCTGAACATGCTCTCGTCTATCATCAGTACACTTGCATTTTCAAAGATAAAAAGGTTTGTGTTGACAGTTTGAAGGGTGACCTCGTTGTGGTTATCCCATTTCTGTTACACATGTAACAAGTGAAACAAAACCCGTAGTTGACAACCTGTATCATGTTGGAGAGTCCAGGAAAGTGGTAAAGGTCCATGTTTTTTGCAGTGAAAGTGGCTGTACTACAGGTTATATGATTTCTGTAAGTCATAGACCTGTCGTAATTAACAGTATATGAACTTGTGAAAGTCTGCATTAAAAGTCTCATATTACTCTTTTTCTTTTTTGTATTTTTCAGTATTTTCCCAAGAAGTATATTCATTTTCCTCTTCACGTGATATGTTGAGGAGTGCTTTTTTACCTATTATTTTACTTTTTGAGGGGCAATCCCATCCATTGAGATGAAGGCAGGCTCCTCGCAGACGAAGATGAGCTTCCAACCTGCTGTTAATTTAGTGTCCACCATCGTAACTATTGTCAGTAGCAACTCCAGAACTGAGACAAGGCCAGAAAATCCATAACCACCACAGTGGCATTCCCCACAATTGACTTTTTTGGCCTGAAGAAATTATTTATGATTTTCGTTGTTGAACATATTAAAGCCCAAAGGAGGTGACGAAATTGGATAGGAAAATGATGGTAATTGCGGCAATCAGCGTAGCTGTCGCGTCTCTTGCGATAACTGCGGTCACGGCCAGCCCCTGGGCATCCGATACACCATTGTACACATTCAGAATGGAACAGGCCAGCAGTAAGATGAACTTTCTACCTACTGAAATGAACCAATTTACCTATACTGCTGAAAACGGATACACACTGGACTACGAGGTTGTTGGATATTGCAGTGACGTAAAGCCCCTTGATACAGGTGTATGGACATGTTATTATTCCACATGCGGCGGGCCCACTTGTTGGCTCACCTGTCCGGCCTCATGCTACGGTACGTGCAATGATCCTACCTGTGGATCTACGTGCGTAACGTGCCCATGGACATGCGGTGGTTCATGCGATACATGTGTCACCAAACCATGCTAGGGTTAACTCTTAATCTTTTTTCTTTTTTTCCTTTTCAAGTTTCCAGTATGAATAAAGAAATTCATAACCATTTCCGCATAAAAAAATGAAAAGGAGGTGATAACCATGGATAAGAAACAGTTGTCGCTTGCAGCAATGAGTGTCGCTGTTTTATTACTTGGAGTAACTTTTGTGACAGCCAATCCCTTAACATCCACTCCCTTGTACACGGTGAGAATGGAACAACAAAGCAGTGAAATGAGCTTTTTACCTACCGAAATGAACGAGGTTACTTACACCACAGAAAACGGGTATACACTGAACTATAATGCTCCCTTGGGATGCTGTGGTGATGCAAACCCTCTTGGTGCATGCACATATTATGCCACTACATGCTGTAGCTCATGTTATGGTACGTGCTCTGCTACATGCCCGTTGACATGTTATACGTGCCCTGCCACATGCACTGATACCTGTCCAAATACGTGCGGGTATTCGTGTGGTCAAGTCGATACATGCAACAGCGGTCCGTGCTGACATCACTTATGCAACCCCCATACTACAACCAGAAATGCACACACATAAATGAAGACCCCAGCCAAAAAAGCGTATGAGAACCCAAAAGAAAAGGCTAGTATCATCCCGACAATACTTCCAATGACCGATCCTCCTCCATTTACTGCGTACATCCAGATCACATCTTTTTCAGCTTCTCTGGAAACGATTCTTAATCCCAAGGGAAAGGGCATCCCCATCACCAAGTACAGGGGAGATAGCAACAACAGACTGCAGCCAATCTTTACAGGAATGGGATTGGGCATCAGCAAATAGATCAGTGGGGATAACACACCAGCATACACGAAAGCCAAAACCAACAGTGCAGGAAGAACCACTTTTATCATTTTTCTCTCGTTCTCAAATTTCCCTGTGATAAAACTTCCAATCCCTGAAAAGACCAGCATAGAAAACAAAATCACCTGGAACGCATACGCAGGCTGGCCCAGAAACAAGGTTAACCGCTGGATGGAAACTGCCTGTATCAATATGTAACCAGTACCCAATAACAAGAAGTACGGTAACAACGTGACACTGGTTTTGCTTTCAAATGTTAACCGTCTTTCCACGGCTACTGGTAGAATCAGGAATACACCAGTGAGCACCACAAATCCCAGCAACATGTAATACAGAAAAGATGGTGCACCTTTTTCAGTATGGTAGAAATACGGATGATCATCTGTGGTGGGAGAAACATCTCTGTACTCAGGGATGGTATCAATGTAGGATTCAAGATCTACTGAATCATAAAAGGGAGAATACAAACATTCAAATTTAAATACGTCTGCTTCTGGATTTTTCTGTGCTCTGTAATGGTCTCTTATTAGATTTTCTGTTTCTTCTGCCTTTTCCAAAATGGTGTGCACCGTTTTTTCATCTAGTTCTCTCTTAAAGATAAAGGTGTAGTCAGTCTGCCTGTAGAACCCAGTGTACCCTGAAGACATTACGTGTCTGAAAATCATCACATGCTTTTCCGGGGATACTCCTTTTTCCCGTAATGCTTGATAACTGGTGGAATACTGCCTGAGCAGCCGGTAGCTCACCCCTTTTTCCGTATCTACAGCATTGTACTCATCCATTAGACTGGTGACTAAAATCACTGCTACTCCTGAATCACTTAAGTGGTCCCAGTAATCCTTGTTGGCTTCCACCGTGTACACGTAGGTATCAGAAAAGGTTTGCACAATAGACGAGGGGAGTATTAAAGCATCAGCGCCCAAGACGCCATTTTCTATTAAGTCAAATTCTCTGTCACATCTGTTCACATAGGTACGTCCATCTTCCACAATGTAGGTGACTTGCGGTCTCTTGTAGATATCTCCAGAGATATCTTTGAACTCGTGGAGCATCATTTGTATGATCACAGGGTTGATTTCCACTCCTGTAATATCGGGGGACCCTGCCTGGATGGACATGGCTAATTCTACTCCTCCTCCCGATCCTATGGCTAAAACAGATTCGGGGTCATCAAAGAACATGAAATACCGCACATCGTACTCGTTCTCTTTAAAGATGTACCCTGATGTTAAGATGGTCACTGGATATGATCCGTTAACGATGAACTGTATCTTGCCTGAAGGGAATTTCACCACATCCACCCGGGAGGTGGGGCTCCATCGAGTGTACAAAATTTCAGATCCCTCATTGACATAGGTGGCCAAGGGTTTTTTGGGAACTGGTTCTAAAGCTGATTTGCTGGAAAAAGCGAAGACCATAATCAACAAAAAAATGACAATGAAACTGCTCATCTTTTTTGAAGGTTTCTTAAAGAACAACGAGGAGATCAAAGCCACCAAAGAGCAAAAGATGATCACTCCTTCCACACGTAGGAGGGGGACCAGCAATGAAACGAGAAATGATCCTGCACCTGCTCCAATTAAATCGCCGAAATAGATGTAGGATATTTCTTTCTTGGATTTGACAGGGTAATTTAAGGCAGAACTCAAGACAATTCCGGCAAAGAAGAAAGGTACAGCAGGTAAAAGAGCAAAATATACAAAAAATAACAAGGATTCTCCAGACAACAATTTTAGATAAGTTAAAGACAAATTTTCGTAAAAATCAGTTTGACTGCCCTGGGATATTACAAATAAACTGAAAATTATGAATATACTAAAAACAAAGGCTGCATACGATAGTGTTTCAAAGTATTTCTCTTTTTTTGAGAGGAAATAGCCTAGAATTCCTCCAAATCCCAACCCAAACATGGCAATGGAAACGATCACGTAAGACACATTGGTCCAGAACATGTATCCAAACTGGTAGGATAGAGATACTTCAAAACACAGGCTGCTCAGAGAGAGTAAGAAGACACCTGTGATAAATATGGGGAGCCTATTTTTCATGAGTTGAAATTTTGAGGCTCCTTTATAAAGATGTGGTAGGTGAAGATCAAGGGGAGTCGGGCGGTTGACATTCTGGCAGTCAAGGTTTGGTATCTTTGAGTACCAAGAATAATTAACAAAAGACAAGAATCTGTTACACGTGTAACAAATGTGAGACAAGCACTAATGGTTAACTATGAGATAAGAAGTAGATTATGACAGTAAGTTGTTTTTTGCATTTGTTTTTGAATCTCAGGACTATAATTCCATGATCTTGAGCCAATAGTAAATTCATATTTTCCCACTCTAAAATGAATTTTAATATTAATCCACAAAAATAATGCCATTCCCATAAATTGACTTTTTGGGCCTGAAAAAATTATTTAAAGTTCTCTGCAAAACGTATCAAAACCAGAAAGAGGTGATAAAAGTGGATAGGAAACAGATGTCAATTGTGGTAATTAGCGTATCTTTTGTATTACTTGCAGCAACCTGTGTCACAGCCAGCCCCTGGACAAGAAATACACCTTTGTACACGTTCAGAATGGAACAGGCGAGCAGTAAAATGAATTTCTTACCGACAGCAGTAAATGGGTTTATCTATACTACTGAAAAAGGGCACGACCTGGGCCATAACGCTGCTGAATGTTGTGGATGTGGTGGTGCACAACCCCTCGCACCATATACATGTGCTACATGCAATGAGGAAATGTGTGAAGTGCCTACAATATGCGGTACATGCGGTACATGCTACTGGATGACTACATGCCATCCAAACACATGCCCTTGGACAGACTGGCCTCTCTGTTACGAAACGCAACGATACCCTACGTGCCACTGGAGCACATGCTACTGGCCTGGTTGTTAGTTTTTGACTATCTTTTTCCCTTTTTTCTTTTCCCTTTTTTCTTTTCCCTTTTTTGAGGTTATTAAAAACTCCCTCTTTAACCTTCTTTATCATTTCTGTGCAGGGCTGAGTATTTATGGGGTGTCCCCTCTTTGCCTCCTCAGCAGTTGAACGCTCTTTTAATATTTTCTGTAATGAGTTTGTTGAGAAAGTTTATTACTGAAATAGTAGCTTTCAAAAACCTTTCTGTTTGATGTCATGTCAGAAAAATAGTGATTAAAATCAACTGATTAGAGGAATTTCTGGAGTTATAGTGGCCTGATGTGACGAGTAGGTTTGTCGTTAAAAGTGCTCTGGTGAACTATCAATTGATCTACTTACTTGTATTTTGGAGTCTCAAAACTAGAAAATCAAGATCTCGAGCCAACAGTAAATTCATATCTTCTCGATCGATAAATAAATTTTGGTATTAATCCACAAAAATAATGGCATTCCCATAAATTGACTTTTTTGGCCTTGAAAAATTACTTATGATTCTCTGCAAAACATATTAAAACTGCAAAGAGGTGATAAAAATGGATAGGAAACAGAAGATGTCAGTGGCAGCCATTGGTATCGCCATTGTGTCTCTTGCGATAGCGTGTGCTGCTGCCAGCTCGCAGACATTCAATACTCCCTTGTACACCTTGCGAATGGAACGGGCGAGCAGTAAGATGAACTTTTTGCCTACTGCACAGAATGCCTTTACGTACACTACTGAAAATGGATACATGCTGAACTATAACGTCTCTGGAGAATGCTGTGGTGTAATATCCTCTCGCACAAATATAAACCCTACATGCTGGCCTGAGACCTGCTTTGAAACATGCCCGTGGACATGCTTTGAAACATGCCCACCATATACCTGCGATGAAACATCATGCCAGGATACATGTTCTACATGTGATCAGTGGACATGTGGTGGGTGGACATGCGTTAGCACATGCGAGTCATGCCAACCTCCTTGTTAGCCACAACTGCACTGACCTGTAGTGCCTACTCCTTCACAGACCCTTTTTTTCTTTTTTTACGAATCTTGAATATTTCATATCCAAAATCATGAATCTCGTTACAGCCTCATTTTCATTGAGATGTTGAATAACAGAATGGTCCAACTGTGCCAATACGAAAAGACACCCTGCATGCTGCTGGAGCACATGCTGCTGGCCTGATGGTTAGTTTTTGACTATCTTTTTCCCTTTTTCTTTTTCACTTTGAGGTCATTGAAGACTCCTTTCTAACTTTCTTTATCATTTGTGTGCAGGGTAGATTCATGGGGTGCCCCCTTTTTGCCTCTTCAGCAGTTGAACACTCTTTTAGTATTTTCTGCAGTGGATTTGCTGAGAAAGTCCATTACCGAAACAGTAGTTTTTAAAAACCTTTCTGTTTAATACCATTTCACAAAAATAATGGCAAAAATAAACTGATTAGAGGAATTTCTGGAGTTATAGTGGCTTGATGTGAAGAGTAGGTTTGTCGTTAAAAAAGTTCTGCTGAACTATCAATTGATCTACTTACTTGTATTTTGGAATCTCAGAACCACAAACGATCTTGAGCCAACAGTAAATTCATATTTTCTCAATCAACGAGTGAATTTTAGTACTAATCAACAAAAATAATACCATTCCCATAAATTGACTTTTTTGGTCTGAAAAAATTATTTAAGATTCTCTGCAAAACGTATTAAAACCAGAAAGAGGTGATAAAAATGGATAGGAAACAGAAGATGTCAGTGGCAGCCATTGGTATTGCCATTCTATTTCTTGCAATAGCGTGTGCTGCTGCCAGCTCGCAGACATTCAATACTCCCTTGTACACCTTGCGAATGGAACAGGCCAGCAGTAAAATGAACTTCTTATCTACTGATATGAATACCTTCATGTACACTACTGAAAATGGATGCACACTGAACTATTTTGTCCCCGGAGTAGGCTGCAACATAGAATCCCTCGGCACAAATATAGAACCAACCTGCTGGCCAGAGACCTGCTTTGAAACATGCCCGTGGACATGCTTTGAAACATGCCCAAATACTTGTGAAGGGTATACCTGCGATGAAACATCATGTCAGGAAACATGTTCTACATGTGATCAGCCTACCTGCCCGGATACATGCTGGAATACGTGTGAAGGTCCTACATGCCCCTACACATGTGGTCCTACGTGCGATGATACATGCATTGGGTATACATGCAGACGTACGTGCTAATAACGCTGCGATATGCAGTGGAGATACCTGTCCTTTCGACTTTTTTTCTTTTTTTAGAATCTTTTAATATTTCTTAAAGATATGAATTTAGCTCCAGTTTTTATGTACACAATTTTTTCCCCTCCTTGCAGGGGCATACAGGTTCATATATCTTGGTATATGTACTTCTTTTTGATTGAAGGTTGCGATAAAAAGTTTATTCCATTCTGCAAAACCTTTTGTGGAGATAGAGAGAAATATATAACAGTAATATTGGTATTCCCCAAAATTGACTTTTTTAACTTCAATAAATTACTTAAGGTATTTCTCGTTGAAAATATCAAAATTGAAAGGAGGTGACAAAAATGGATAGGAAAAAGGTGTTGATTACAGTTGTCAGTATCGCTATGGCGTCTCTTGCCATAACTGCTGTTACAGCCAGCTCTTTAGCATTGAATACACCCTTATACACCTTGCGAATGGAACAGGCAAGCAGTAAGATGAATTTCTTACCTACTGCAATGAATAAATTCGCGTACACTACAGAAAATGGTTACAACCTAGATTACGAGGCCCTCGTGGGATATTGTGGTGCAGTACCCCTTGGTAGTCTATATACGTGTGAGGTAACCTGCCCTTATGTAACATGTGTAGTGGGTACTTGCAGTTCATGCAGCGGGTATACATGCGATGCTACATCATGCCAACCTACA
>JGI2171J19970_10002433_pt1 | contig 10222 bp, 11 predicted proteins | sample DeeMarSWOR324_28_FD_19970 | JGI IMG/M metagenome (IMG submission 19970) | reverse complement strand
GAAGAAAAAACCTATGTCAGAAAAGTTAGAAAAATTTGGAAAGGCATTTGATATGGGAACAATTGGAAGCAGTGAAAAAATAAGAGAAATGTTAGGTAGTGATACTGGAACAAAAGTTGCAAGTGATGATAAAATAAAAAAGATGATAAGTAGCAATGAGGGCGAAAGCAAAGTAATGGGAGATGAAAAAATTAAAAACTTAATGTCTTTTAGGGGAAGTGGGGTTGAACGCAAACACATTCCACGAAAACGTAAAACAAAGAAAACAAAAACAAAGAAGAAGGAAGAGACATCTGACGAGAAGATTAAAAGAATGCTAAAGTGGTAAAATGACAACAATTAATATATTAGATAAAGAGTGTTGGGTTTGTGGGGCAAAAGGTAAAATAACCTCACATCATGCAATTCCTCAACACATAAAACCAATTAAAAATATTGTAGTACCAGTATGTACTCGTTGCCACAAAAGGATTAATAATACTGATATAAGTAGTATGTTTGCTTATGCAGTAAAGATAGAAAAAGTGGCAGAGGATACAAGGAACAGTGCAAGTAAACTTAAAAATATGGTGGAGGAGGTTATATCACAAAAGAAAAATGAAGGCTGAAAAACACGTTAGTATGACAGGTAGTAATGAGTTGTTTGGCGGTGCTAGGTTAAAAGGAACGCCAGTATGGCAATGTAATATCTGCCATAAAAAATTCCAAAAGAAAATAATGGCTATAAGCCACGTATTAAATAAACATGGAGGAAAGAAAGATGAGTCAAGTGACAGTGACTAAATTATCTCTTTGGAGTATTGTGGGCTATTTTGTTTTTTATTTGGTTACACACGTTATAATTGGAGTTTTACAGAGAAAGAGTTTAAATAAGTTGGAACAAAATCCTAATAATGAAGAGATAAAAAAAGAGGTTAAAATATTAACCTTTTTATTAAAGTGGTATCCAGCAATTTATGTTGTGTTTGTAATTTTGATGTTTTATGCTTTTTAAATGAATAACTTTAAAATACAAGTAGAGGACGAAAGTAGTTTATTACCTGAGTTTATAGTAGATGAAAATACCAATTTTATGTTATTATATGATTGGCAAAGGAGAGCAATTGAGTTCTTTAATAAAAATAATACCTGTATTTTTGAGGTTACAACTGGAGCAGGAAAAACTTTTTTTGCAATTGAAATTATAAAACGTTTGTTTAAAGAAGATGAAGATTTAAAAGTTTTAATAGTTGTTCCTAAAAATATTATACTTGAGGATACTTGGTTTAAACAATTATATGAATTTGGTTTTACAATGGCTGATGTTGGAGTTTATTATGGTTTTACAAAAGAGTATGGGAGAAAGATTACAATAACAAATATGCAAAATTTAGAGAAAGTAGCATTAGAAATGTTTGATATGGCAATTTTTGATGAAATACATAATTATGGTACTAAACGTTTATTACCATTTTTAAAGTATCCTTTTAAGTATAAGATTGGTTTAAGTGCTACTGTGGAGAGGGGAGATAAAATGCATTGGGAGATAATTAAAATATTTAATTATAAAGTTTTTAAATATACACCACAGGAGGCTTTACGTGATGATATACTTAATCCATTTAACTTTGTTAATATTGCTGTAGAAATGGATGATGAAAATTATGAAAGATATGATATATTAACACAGGAAATTAACACATTGCTAAGAATGGGTGGTGGTTATAAAAAAATAATGGCAAGTGGAACAGGATTAAAAAATAAGTTATTAAAAAAGATGACAGAAAGGAAAGAGTTAGTTAATAATTATTCACGTAAGTTTGATGTTGTTAAATTAATTTGTGAGGAACACAAACAAGATAAGATAATTATTTTTAATGAGTTTAATGAGCAGACATCACGTTCATATTGGTATTTGTTAGATATAGGTGTGAAGGCTTGTGTTGTTCATAGTACAATGCCAAAGAAAAAAAGAGAAGAGAATTTAATAGGTTTTAAAAATGATAGATACCAAGTAATGTTGGCAACTAAGGTTTTAGATGAGGGTTATAACTTACCAAAATTAGATGTGGCAATAATAGCAGCTGGGAACAGTACCAGTAGACAAACAATACAAAGAATGGGTAGGGTTTTGCGTAAGAAAAATAAAGAGAGTATGTTATATCAGGTTTATGTTAAAAATACAATAGAGGAAAATTATTCAGAAGAGCGTGCTAAATTATTTAAGGAGTTATGTACAAAATATCATGAATATTTATATAAACTTGATGGGGAGTTGGTGTTATAATGCCGACAGAAGGATTAGGTTTTGGAAGAAGACATTTAATAAGTAAAATTATAACAGAGAATTGGAAAGTTGATAAACCTGAAGATAAGAACTATACTTATAATGAATTATTGTTTATTATACAGGAGATGTTAGATGAGGAAGGTAAACAATATTTTGAACCAAGAACAACACAAAGAGGATTTCAAATTTTTAGAGATTTTGTTAAACATTTGATGTATAGGAATTTAGCAAATTTTGATAGTATGATTTTGATAACAGCCGAGAAAGGTGTTGGTAAGAGTTCGGCAGCAATAATGTTGGCAAGGGAATGGTGTAAAATGATTGGAATACGTTTTAATCCAAAACGTCATATTGCATACAACAACTCAGAAGTAATGGCTAAGATAGAGTTGTTAAGGAAGTTTGAACCTTTAATTTGTGATGAGGCGATTCGGTTTGCAAGTGCAGCAGATTGGAACCGTCGTGAGAATAAGGAACTAAAAAAGAGATTAGCACAGGTACGTACCAAACATTTATTTTATATTTTGTGTTTTCCACTTAAGATTTATAAGTTGGAAAAAACTTACTTGGAGAGTTATGTTAATTATTGGGTTGATTTGTTTGGCAGAGGTAGAGGTGCCATTTATGTTAAAGATAGAAACCCAGTACATGATAGCTGGCGCATGAAGGAGTTTTTAAAGATAGGAAGTTATACTGAATTTACGATATTGAGTAAAGTGAGAGAAAAACTAAAAAAACATCCTAACTTTTGGCAAATAATTAAATTTCCAAAACCACCAAATTGGTTATATGAAAGATATTTAAAAATAAGGGAAAAAAATATTTATGATGATGAAAATGTAATGCAGAATGTAACAAAGGAAGATATACATAATTCTTTGTTAATTTTAGCCTTACGTGACATAATGATGCACGATACAACATTAACAATGAATAGGGTTATATTACATATTAAGAATGAATATGATATTAATATAACAAAGGGAATGGTTCAAAGTGCTATTAATGATGCAAAACAATTGATATCCAAAATAAGAGAGCAGGCCATACAACCATGACGGATGAGATTAGAGAAAAAGTTTGGAATATTATGTTAGTTGTTCAAGAGATTAAGGATTTTCCACAAACTTATAATACTATCTTAGGTAAAGATAGAAAAGATGGAACATTACAAACTATTTTAAGACGAAAACTTAATAAATTATGTAAAGAAGGTACTATTTGTAGAACCACAATTCCTGGAACAAGATTTGGTAAGACAGTTTTTTATTGTTTGCCAAAAAAATATCATATTTTAATTGAAGCAACAAGAATTGGCAGTAGTGTTTATTGTTTTTTTGATTTTGAAAAATTAGGTAGGTATTATGTTAAAATTTCACCATATTGGAAATTAGAAAAAGGAAATTGGAACAAAAAAGATGAAAAAATTATTTTTGAAGGAAATGTCTTAAAGTGGATTTAAAATCAACAAGTTTATATATTAGATATTCTATAACAGTTTTGTAGGGGGTTTTATAATGACAATACCAGAACTGGTTATAATAATATTTTTAACTCACTACACCGTTTATTTATTAAAACTCACCAACAAAAAGTTTAGACAGAGAATACAAGGTACAAATAAAAAGTTAAATAAGCTACGTAAGATTCCTGTTAAATCTTTGGAAGACCAAAAAAAATTTTTAGATATAAAGTATCCAAAAAGACAAAAGAAAAAATTTAAGTTTACGTGGAAATGGTTGTTAAATATTTTATTTCATTTAGCTTTATATATTGGTTTTATACAAGGCTACAGAATATTTTTTAGATGGATTGGGTTTGAGCTTAAATTTTGGATGATAATACCTGTTGTGTTTTTGTTACCAATAATAATAAATTTGATTTTACGTAGGTTCAATTTAGAAAAAAGTGATATCACAAATTATTTAAAATAGGAGGGATATATATGACAGTTTTAGTAACGGTTGGTAGACGAGTACCTCGTTCTTGGTTTAGAAGACAGGCAACAAAGGTTAAAGGACTTTTGTCATTTCAAGAAAATATGTGGATTATGATTTCTCAGAGTCTTAATATGGCAAAGAAAAAGGCAAATGCAAGTGGTAAAATAAAGTTTGTTCTGACAAAGGAAAGAGAAGAAGAAGATATGAATTATTTTATTGAATGGATTAAAATTATTATACAAGGTACAAAGGAACAGGAAGAGGAGGAATATAATGAGGCAATGCAAATGTATCAACCTTTAAACAAAGTATTTAAAAAAGATTTTCCAAGAGATGACAACCTTGCTAAACATTTTAAAACAAAAGTTCTGTCTGGAACAAAGGTTGATGAGGCATATAATAAAGGTTATGGTGCTATAAAAGATGGTAATATGGCCAACAAATTATTGGAGATGGGCATACTTACGCATATAGAATGGATAAAGGATTTTGATACTAGAAAGGGAGATTATTTCTAAAAAAGAAAGTATATATATAAAGGAGTTCTGATATTGTAGTAATTTAATGAGGGTAAAGACTATTATTAAAGTCTTGTGTTTGTTAATGGTGTTGGGTATTTCAGGATGCCAGAGAACAGAATATTTTTGTGATTGTGAAAAAATGGGGTATGTTCCGGTGGAAAAAGCAAACGAAGTAATTATTCTAACTAATGAGTTAATTGATGCAGCTAATGTTTGTTATGGTTCTGAAATTCATCATATTCCTTTTTTTAGAAGGGGAATTCCTGGAGATGAAGTTTTTAATATAAGTGTTATAAAGGGTGGTGAGGTGTCTTAAGATGGCTGAAGTTAGAAGTTTAGGAGGTGGTAGGGTTACTACAACAAGTTCAACTGCAAGATACATAGGTGGGGTTGGACCAAGTCGTATTATTAGAAGTGGAGGAGGTGGAGGTGCAGGAGGTGGAGCAGCTGCAGCACCAGCACCAGCACCAGCACCAAAAGTTGTTAGTACAAGAGTACAAAGGTTGCCAAGTGGCGAAAGTATAATAACAAAAACTTATGATACTGGTAAAGTTGAATCAACAACAAAAACAGTTTCTGGAGAGTATGTGCCAACAAAGGCTGAAGGAAAGGTTACAGTTGTTGGAGATACAACTGCAGAAGAAGAAGTTTCTTATTTTAGAGGAAGACCAGGAACTGCTGTAAAACTACCAAGTGGTAAAGTAATTTATGGTGGAACACCAGGACACACACTAGGTGATGTTAGTTTAGCAGCTGAAAAACGTGTTCAAACGTATGTTGGAGGAGTTAAAGTTGCTGATACTCAACGTGTTAAGGTTGGTGATGAGTGGGTTAGACCTGAGACTGTTTTAGCAAGACCTGAAAAATATTCTACAGGACAATATCAAGAAGCACTTAAAAAACAAGCTGAATATGAGGGTATGAGGTATTTAAGTAAAGAAGAAGCACTAAAACGTACTGAGGCACAACGTAAGGTGGTTGCAGAAAAAGAAGGTAGAGTATATGAACCACTTGAGTCAGTAAAGAAAATAGTAGATAAATTAGAAACAACAACTGCAAAGTTAGAAACTCCAACAAAGCTTGGACCAGAGGAACAAAAGCCAGAAGTATTGGAACCAATAATTAGTGAGGCAGTTACACCAGAGATTGTTAAATTAACTGAAAAAGAATTTACTGCAGGAGATGCAGCAGATTTAAATAAGTGGAGAACAAGGTTAGAGGATAGTGCAACCACGTTAGAGAAAGATATTATGGATTATAATGCTTATAAGGCAGAGGTTCAAGCTGAAATAGAAGCAAGAGCAGCAGATGTTGATGTATATTCACAAAGAGAAATTGATGATTATAATGCATGGCAAACTGAAAAAATAGCAGAAGTTGATGCTAGGCGTATGGCATTAGAGGAGAGAAAATCAAAAATTGATGCTGATTTACAGGCTTTTGACGCTAAGCGAACTGCTTTTAATGTTTTTGTAGAGGAGCAAAATGCTAGAAGTGAGGCACAACTAAAAGATTTGGAAAAAATAAAAGCAGCTGAGGAAGCTTGGAAAGAAAAGTGGTTTGAGAAAAAAACTGAGGATGGGCAAGAAGTTTGGGTTGAGAAAAAAGGATTTTTTGAGAAACCAGTTTCTTGGCTGTTAGGTCCTGCAAAAATTGTAGCACAACCAATAGAAGGATTTATTAGAGGTCAGGACAGGAAAGGAGAATGGAAAGATGTTGTAAAGATGCAGGAAGACTATATGAAAAAGTATTATCCTGTTGACCAAGAGGCTGTTACTAAAGCTGCATTAGCAGCATTAGAAGATATAAGAAAACAAACTGAGGCTGGAACATTAACTTATAATGAAGCCAATGTAATGGCTCAGAAAGTGCAGGAAGGTAAATTATTACTTCAACAACCAATGACTACTGAAGGACCAATTGAGGCTACTATATTAACAGCAGCAGGGATTGAAACATCACAAGGTAAGGCAAAAGAGTTAGCTACAGAATTTGAAGTTTATAGACAAAGAAAAGAACGAGCAACTATATTACCAGAATATGCTGCAAGCCCAGGTATTACACAAGATTGGGTTGAACAAAAAAGAGTAATGACAGAATTAGAAAAAAGAGCAGATGAGGCATATACAAAAGGAGCTGCAAGAGAATATGGAACAATAGCAGCTGCAATTGTTGCACCAGCTATTATTGGACATGGTTTGACAGCTTTGGCAGCAAGTAAAGCTCCATTAGTAAGATTAGCAGCACCTGCTGTGCCTGCAGTTGGTAAAGTGTTAATGGGTACTTGGTTAGCTGGTGAAGCAGCACAAACAGGAGTTGGAATAGCAGAATTATCTGAAGCTGAAAGTGATATTGAAAAAGAGGCAGCAGTAAGAAGATTGACAGGTGTTGGATTAAGAGGTTTAGGGGCAGCAGCTGGAATAAGATGGACTATGGCAACAGAGGGTAAACCTCTTACTAAATTATTTGAAGCAGCAAAACCAATTACAGAACCTATAAAAACATTTGCTACAAAAATTACTCCGCCCTCTGTTCAAGTAGCACCAACACGTGCAGCAGCTGGTGTTGAAAGGTGGTTGCTTGGAACTAAACTTGGACAAACCTTATGGCCAAGTGTTACAGCTTATCCTCCTGGTTGGCCACCAACTGTTACAACTGGTCCTAGAGTAGTACCACCAGAAACTATACCTGAATGGAGAGTTCCAGAGGGGGTTAGAGTTGGAGAAACTGGTGAATTATATCCAACTTATGCTGAAGGAGAGTATCAATATACATTAACAGGAAGAAGATTAGCACCAAGAGAAATTAGGGAACCATACAGAGTTTGGGCAGAAGAACCATATTTTGGTCCTGAGGTTCCGCGTGTTTTAACAAGTCAATATGAACCTTTTACTACGAGAGCAACAAGGATAACAATGGTAAGAGACCCATATACTGGTGAACTAAAGGTTGTTACTGATATAGTTCCGCGCCAACCTGTTGTTGTAAAAGGTAGACCTGGTGAAGAGATGCCAGGTGTGGAAGAAGTGTTTTTGGCAAAGGAGAAGGTAGAAGGTTTAATACCAAGAGCAACAGAAGAAGGTGTTAAATGGGTTCCAATTGAGGAGAAAATGCCAAGTTTAACAGAAAAATGGTTTAGTGCTGTTGATACTGAAACAGGAATAAGATATGATATTTATCCTGACCAATTATTAAAAGCTGGAGACTATACACTTATTACTGACCCACAAAGTGGTAGGATAATTGGAAGAGCAGATAAATTTACACAATGGACAGAGATTGATAGACCAATAGACCAATTAGTTATAGATAAAATCAAACAACAATATAAAATTAATTTGCAAGAATATTATCAAGTTCCAGAAACAACACAAACTGATATAAGGCAATGGACAGGTAGAGCAGAGCCCGAAGCTAAGACGTTTTGGCAGAGACTTGGTGAAAAAACAGGAGTGCTTAAACCAAAAGTAGTTGAACCAAGTGTTGTGACAGAACCAGTAGTTGTTGTTAAAAAAGCGGAAACAGGAAAACCTTATCAATATGAAGTTACGGCTGAGGGTGTTGATATTGCATTAGATGTGTTACCACCAGAACAACAAAGTATATGGAAAATGAAATTAGATGCAGCTAAAGCAGCTGAGGCAAAAGCAAGATATGAAGCTTTATCAGAAAAATCTAAAGGTGGTAAAAAAGTTGTTGAAGAAGAGGAGGAAGTAATGGCAAGCTTAGCAGAGCAAAGAAAGGTAGCAGAATCACAATTATGGGAAACAGCTGGATATGTTGCTAGACAACAGTTACCAGTAATAAGAGCATATCCTGAGTATGCAGCTAGAACTGTTCCTGGGTTAGCTACTAGACAGCCAACACTTGCACCAGAAGCTGTAGCAGTTGCAAAGACAACGGGTGTACCTATTGCTGCTACAGTACCTCTTTATGGTTTAGAAAGTGTATCAGTTCCAGTTGAATTGCCAGTACAAAGAATAGAGAATATATTAGGTACACAACCAGCACTTGATGTTTTACCAGAATTGAAATTAGAATATGAGGGTGTTGTATTACCAATAAGTGAGGTTACTCCTGAATTAGATACTGTCGAAAGAACTGTAATAGAAAGAATAACCGAAGTTGAAAGAGTTCCTGAAACTGAGATTGTTCCAGGAATAGGTGTAACACCATCATTAACAGGAATTAAACCAGGTTGGTTGACAGGTCTTGGAATACCAGCAATAGGTTTACCAGCTGCAGGAAAAGGTGTTGATTATTTAAGAGGAACAATGGGTTGGACAGTTCTTAATCCTGTTAGAGATTTCCCAAGTGAGTTTTTAGCTAGACAGAGAGAAAAAGATAGGCAGAGACAAATGCAACAAATGATAAGTAGGACATTACCAACTTTTGGTACAACACAACAGATAGGGCAAAGAATGATGACAGGAATGGGCGGAAGTGAATTACTTAAAGGAAAAATTACCACAACCTCAGTTCCAACAACTCAAGGACTAATGACTGGTATGGCTGGTGAAGATTTACTTAAAGGAAAAATATAGGTGATGTTAAGATGAACAAAAAAGGATATAGTACTGGTTTTACCTGGGTTTATGGATTAATAATATTGTTTGGATTAGGTATAATGTATATTGTGTTCAACCAAGTATTTGTAGCACACCTAGTGCCAACTGTTAAAGGCATAGCAAACGACACTATGATAAGTGGTGATATTGATAATGCTACATTAACAGAAATAAATAGTGGAATTGATAAATATATGACGTTTTTTCATACTCTTCCATTTATATTATTTTTTATAGTTGTAATATATATGATAATTGCAGCTATAAGAAAGGAAAGAGAGAGTGAATATCGTTAGGAGGTAAAAAAATGGATATAAAAAACTTTAAATTGTCTAATGTGTTTGGAGGAAAGGTACCAGGATTAGATGCACCAATAGATATAAAGGGGTCTACTTCAAGTATTGAGGCTGATGCTTTTAAAGCAGCAGGTTTGACTGCTAATGCAAGTCAAATTATGGGTGGCGACCGCTTGTTACGTGCTGACCCGATGGGTATTGGAGATTTAAAATTTAATACTGAGAAGATAGGATGGACAAGGATGAAAAAACAAGAAGGTTTACCATTATTTGGTGATATTGATAGAGATAGAAAATTAAATGTTTTTGATTGTGAACCATATAATAGAATGAAACAAGCAGTAGCGCACAAAGTTGGTGAAGCTACCACTTATACTTATGAGGCACCAACTGGTTCTGATGTTGAAATGACAGTTTATCCAACTGATGTTATAACTGATGCAGAAGATATAACAACTGATGAGGAGGCAAGAAAGAATGCTTTACAGAGATTTTGGGAGGCAACTGGCATTCCACAAGCAGCAGCAAAAGCAAGAGCACAGAGTGCATGGGAGGAGCAGGTTAGAGAAAAAGCAAGAGAAGAGGCTTTAGGACAAGTTTATAAGATTAAAGCAGAGGACATATATAA
>JGI2171J19970_10002430_pt1 | contig 10226 bp, 7 predicted proteins | sample DeeMarSWOR324_28_FD_19970 | JGI IMG/M metagenome (IMG submission 19970) | reverse complement strand
CCGCAGCATCTTGTTTCCTCTTTGGTGAACTGCGCCTCGTTAAGGGTTAACCCAGGAATATACTTCAGCAATGCTCGTGGTTCCTCATAGATGTGCAATCTCCTAGCTAATGCACAGGGATCGTGGTAGACGCATTCTTCTTTCCTTTCTTTAAGAGTTATCTTTCCTTCCTTAACGAGGGTTAACAAGAATTGAGAGGTATGTACAATGTCTGCATCCATTTTTAATCCAATTAAAGGATACACTTCTTTGAATATATACGCACATTCTGGACAGCTGCACACAATTGTTTTGTACCCTTCTTCTTTGAACATTTTTGTATTGTGCTTTGCAAATTTTTTGAAATCTTTATCAAACCCCAAAATTGACAAGGGGGCGCCACAACACCATTCCTCAGGTAAGGCGGTAAAATTAATCCCAGCTTTCTCCAGAATTTTAAGGGTGGCATCTGCAACTTTTCTTGTCTTATTCAAGGTGGTACATCCTGCAAAATACAAAATATCTGCTTTTTTTGGGGTTAACCCGAGAGATGTAGTACCTCCCTCGTATATAGTGTGATTTTTTACCAGGTTTTCCTTGAGACTCATCAAAGAAGAGGGGACTAGCCCTTTTCCTATAATATCTTTTCGTACACCAGTCAAGAGATCTTCCACTGAAAAATTGAAAGGGCACCATCGTTGACACGCAGAACAACCAGCACACGCATACATTAAGTCAACAGCATCATCAGAGGTGAACCGACCCATTTCCAAAAAATAGGCAATGCGCGCTTTTCCAGCAGGCGAGTACGTTTCAGATTTTGCAGCCTGTAACACGGGACAATCAAATCTGCACATATTTGGGCACAATGCACATTTTAATATATCGCTCACATCTGCTTTAGTGTTATCAGGTACATACTTTTTCTCTGCTGTCAGAAAATTGGTTATCACCTCTTTTTGTGTGGACAGCCTGAGTTTGGAGATGGCTTTTATCACCCACAGATATTTTCTCATTGTGTCGAACATGTTATAACCCCATTTTGCCAGGATTCATGATATTCTTAGGATCTAATGTCTTCTTTATTCTCTTGAACACGTCAAAAGTTTCTCCTAACTCTTCTGGTAACCACGAAGCACGCATGATACCAATACCGTGGTGATGACTGATAGATCCTCCCGCTTTAATGCAGGATTTCATGGCAGTTGACCAGACGGATGTGTAAAAGTCAGTGGCATTAGTATCAACAGGTGTACCACCAAAGGTGAAATAAAAGCACACACCCTGTGGGTAGAAATGTGATGCATGGGCAGAGGCTAAAATGACACCTTCAATGGTATTCATGGCAGAAATCATGGATTCATATAACTGTAAGGACTTATCCCACATGACAGACACTTCAATCGTGTCAAAAATGACATCGCGAGGCACAAATTCTGATGTCTCCTTTACGTTGAAGCGAGTATCAAACCAGTGTGTAACAGGATTCTCTCCACATTCTACGCCTTTATTTTCAGTACAAACAATCCTTGAAACTTTTTCTTCCAAATCCACCAATTCTTTGTATCCTTCCATCACTAAAATGAGCATGCACTTTCCTTTTGCTTTCTTTGTCTGATAAAAATGTCTGGATGTTTCAATTCTGTCGTACAGTCGGACAACTGCAGGGTATATCCCTTTGCTTAAAATGATCCTAACAGATTCTAACCCATCTTGGAGCTCGGAAAAGGCGTAAGACTGGAGAACTCTCTTTTCCGGGTACGGCCAAACCTTTAAGGTGGCTTCTGTAATAATTCCCAGAACTCCTTCTGATCCCAGTAATAATTTGTCTATTCGCGGCCCAGTAGAGGACTTGGGAACAGGTTTTGATCTAATGATTTCTCCTTGCGGGAGCACTGCCTCCAACGAGATAACCATGTCATCTATTTTCCCATATTTGGTGGAGAATTGTCCAGCAGCTCTGCAGGCAAGCCACCCTCCCACAGTGGAACAGTACAAAGACTGGGGTATGTGCCCTGAAGTGTACCCTTCTCTGTTCAAGGCCCGTTCAAAGTTCATGCCATTAATGCCGGGCTGAACTGTCACAGTTAAATTCGTTCTATTAATGTCTAGAATGCTGTCCATCTTTTTCATGTCCACGACAATTCCTCCTTCAACAGGGATTGCTCCTCCTAAGACGCCAGAACCTTCTCCAAAGGGTATAACAGGTATTTCTTCTTCATTGGCGACGTTGTACGATGTGAGAAACCTGCTGCGTCTTTTCTGGCCACACAACAAAGTCAGGCAAAGCTGCTACTTTCCCTTCCAGTGTCCATCGTAATGCTATGGGCCAGTAATCCTTTGAGTATGATAGTTTGTCTATTTCTCTGTCTGAAACATTTTTTTTGCCAACTATTTTCTGTAATTTATCAAATATTTCTTTCTTTTTCTCACTAGATAGTTCTCTTCCTTGGTATGCTATTGTATATCCAGACTGTTCCAGATCTTTTGGGTTATTAACTGTCATGGCAATCGCTTCCTTGCTCCAGTACTTGCAACCATATTTAAATTCTATCATTACTGTACGTTGTCACATCTTTAGTGGGTTTCTCAATTTTGTTACACGTGTAACAATCTCTTGGTTCCTCTTTACTGTATCATGAACGAAAATTGGAATGGAATAAGAAAGTGATAGTATGACAATTATTTCTGTGATTCTCCAATAGATTGCCAGAATACTCAGAATTATTCTTTATTTTCATTAAAGATTTTGATTGTGCCCATCATAGGGTTCTTTTTCTAATTTTGTGCTTACATTTCAGGGTTTTGATTCTGAAAGAGTCTCCATTTTTCGTCAACAGGGGCACCGAAAAATAAATAAAATGAGACATTTGAGTGACAAATGGGAATAGAAATATAAAAGAGGGGAAATAAATGGATAAGAAACTAACTAAAAAAACAAATTACCTGATATGGTATAAAGAGCTGGTTACTTACGTCACTAACCCAATTTGTTTTAGGGGCTCTTTTGCGCCTGAGATGCGAGATATCATACAGACTGATGTAGGAACGTACTCATGACGTTAAGAAGGTCCTTGGGATCAGGATTGACTTGTGTAGATGAATCCATTGCCAAGATCTTTTTTTCTTTTTTCCAGAATAACCTATTCTTCTAAGGGGAGTCAAATTGTGCAAATTTCTCTCAACTGTTACACGTGTAACAGATTATCTCTTTTTGGCTAATAGATATATTATCGAGATAAGAGTTATAGTTTAACATTGATTATCCTATATTCTCCAATCTCCACATGTATTTTATTCTCTTTGAGGGTTGTTTTAATTTCTATATTCTTTCTTATTGAGAACTTTTTGCAAGCATCACCGAAGCTTCATGAAATAGTACATCCTGCAGTACATTACTCCACGTTATCATCCACAATGGGTCTTGTTTATAGTAATGGTACACATTGGTCATGACAATTATTCCATACGAACCTGTTTCTGTTTCAACCATCCACATGTGACATGTATACCCCTCAGTTCCTCCATCATGTCCTTGAGAGCCGTGCAAGTAAAAGTATTGATCAGGATCAGTGCTCTGATGTTTCCAACCCATACCGTAGCCCACCATTGAGAATCTGTTGAAAACATAGACAGCTTGTTCATGCATTAATTCGACACTTTCAGGGGTTAAGAGTTGATATCCATTGGGATGCTGCCCGTGGTTCATGTGTGCAATTAAAAACTGCGCTAAATCGGGAACTGTAGTCCTAATCCCGCCTGCTCCTGTATACGCACGGTCATACACAGGGAGTTCCACATTGGTCTTTGACAGTAACGCATATACTCGTTCATGAGGAATTGCATTTGGAGCACAGTCGGTTGCATGAACACCAGTTTGAGTCATATTCAAGGGATCAAAGATATGATCCTTTAAATACTCGGGAAAAGGGGTTTGGGTAACCTGCTCAACAATGTACCCTAAAAGATCGTATCCTACATTGGAGTACGTGTACCCTGTTCCAGGTGCAGAAGTGGCCCACACATCAGAAGAATAATACGCACCGTCAGGAGTTAACAAGCCTTCTAAAAAGGTTCCTAAAGAGGGATAATCGTATTCGGGGTATTGAAGTCCAAAATTCTCGGCAGCCCATTCCCCCAGTAGTCTACCATTCATATACATTTCATGCTGTTCTATGTTTCTCCCTAATCCTGATTGATGCTGTAATAACATGCGAATCGTTACAGGGATGTCTGGATAGTGGGGATGTCTCACATTAAAGGGGAGATATTCGTTTATGTCGTCATCTAAATCGAGCAGCCCCTTTTCATATAACTGTAAGACAGCGGTGGCAGTAACCGGTTTCGAAACCGAGCCAATTGCATACATGGTGTTTACACGAGCATCACCGTATGCTTTTACCCACACTAGCTTATTGTTGACCACAATTCCGGCCACCAGGGTGGGGAGGGTTCCTTTCGCCATTACATACTGAATTTTCTCGTCTAAAGACATAGTCTGTAATTCTTCGTCAATATTGTAAAGTGTAGCATTGTACATGTATTTCCAGTAGATTAATCCTGAATAATGCGAGAATACTCCACCGGTGACAACCATNAAAAGAATGATCCCACTGACACTGCAGACAGCTTTCTTCCTTTGANCAGGNGGGAGGTTCTCATAAGATTTGTAGCTCGTGTACAGGTGAACCAGAATACCTGNGTAGAGTATGACAACAGAAACAGTATAGAGTGACCACGTAAAGTGAAGTCTGTGGAGGAGTGCTGAAGCTCCTACTGCTCCCAAGAATCCACTTGCATTCACTATCATTCCAGCGATATAACCCCACGGGACCCGCAACCAATACAGGGGCACCAATATCCATACCATGACAACTATTGTGCCCAAAAACGTTATCTCTTGCCTTGTTGCACCACTGGGGGTCACCATATGTGTATACAATGCAATTGAGCCCCAAACAGCTATACCTAAAAGTGTTACAAAGGCGTAGAATGGATAATCAGCCTTGGGGGTGTGAGCTGATTTTTTCATTGTCTCAAATTATCGACTAACGTTAAAAGGTTTTTTAGTGCGCTTACATTATGCGACATATAATTGGATGCACATGAAAAACAGCCATGATATAAACCTGTGAGAATAAATTTCTGGGTAAAAAAAGAATTCGTGATGGTTTTTAAATAAAAGAAATAACCCAACAGAGAACATTTCGGGGTGTTCAATTGTCATACCTCTAGAATTGTCTATTTTTATTGAATCATAAAGACTCATGATAATTTCCCTGTTACACGTGTAACATCACAGAGAACACCTAAAGACGAGACAGTCCCAACCAACAAGTTTATTTGGAAAGTAGTGATAATGGAAAAAAGTCAACAGGAGGAATACAGATGAACATGGTTCACACTGAATATCATGACGAAGTAGCTCTCATAAAGTTAAACCGAGGCACCACAAATGCTCTTAATCTGCAGCTCATTAACGAGTTATCTGAAAGCCTTCATAAAGTTAACCAAGATCCCAAAGTACGTGGTCTTGTATTAACCAGTTCCAATGAGAAGTTCTTTTGCATTGGGTATGATGTTAAAGAATTATTCAACCTTTCCAAAGATGATTTCGCAGTATTTTACAGAGCATTCAACCAATTCTGCCTTAATCTGTATACAGTACCGAAACCAACCGTAGCAGCAGTAACAGGACACGCCATAGCAGGAGGGTGTGCTTTAACCCTCTGTTGTGACTACCGGTATATTGCTGAAGGCCGAAAGTTGATGGGGTTCAACGTGGTCAAACTTGGTATTCCTGTTCCATACCTTGTGAATTGTATTTTACAGCACACAGTGGGAGCCAGAACTACCCGTGACATTTCTGATTCTGGCGAGTTCTACCTACCTGAACAGTTACTGTCCATGGGTATGGTGGATTGTGTATTACCTGTAGAAGAGGTTATCCCCAAAGCACTTGAGAAAGCACAATCACTGGGTGCATTGCCGCAGAAAGCGTATGCCATAATCAAACGTAACCGGGTAGAACAGGTTGAACAGCAGATTTTGGAGTACTTGGCAGAAAAAGAACAATCTTTTATAGAGTGCTGGTCTTCTGATGAGGCACGTAAGCTGATAAAAGATGCAATGGAGAAATTCTAAATAGCCATGATCTCACATTCAAGGTATACATTGTATATCCTCAGCAAAATTAATCTTCTTTTTCCAAGAATTCTGAAATTTCTTTCTTAAAATCCAAAAAATCTCCCAGATTGTTCTTCAAAATTTTATACACAAGTTCATCATTGACAATACCATACCTGCGGACTATTATGTTCCTAAAAGACCTCATCTTTTTCAGGTTACTCATTACCTGGCTGGAAATTATGTGTGAGGATTCCAATCTTTCGAAGAGATCTTCCTGCGTGGAAGGTAATCCAAGCTTGAGCTCACTGGCAAGTATACTGCATATATCGAGGACACACTCTATTGAAATGTGGAGAAGTCTTTCACAAGCCCTCCTTTTCTCAATTGAGGTCTTATATACTCTGTAACTCTTTGGAGATATCTCCTCCAACTCATGCAGGTATCCATCCAGTTCAGCGAGTTTTGAGAGTATTCTCTTTTTATCCACGAGCAACACCCCGCAAATACTCATCATAGATTTTCTCGTAATCCTCAAATTCTCTTATTGTTTGGATGGCAACCTCATACAATACCTTTTCATCTCTGCAAAAGATAACCTTCCCCTTTAACACTCGTGTCCTCATATACATGGGNAGCTGCTGAAATATNTGTATATCAAAATCCTCCAACGCCACCATGAGATTCAATCTCTTCTCTGATAAGTACAAGTTCTTGTATTTTCCTGGATACAAGACAATACACACATCGATATCTGAAAACCCCTCCTTCAGAAAGCTTCCAAAGAGGATGGCAGCTAGTACTTCTTTATCTTTCAACACTTCTTTTTTCACAAGATTGGTTACCTCTTCTTGGGTCATATTTTGGATTGTATGTGGGGAATTCATTGCTTAATCACTTTTCCTATCTATTTAAGAGTCTGGTCAACCTAGGTTGCCAATTTTTCGTGTTCTCTCAATATTGTTACACGTGTAACATAGAATTGGCTTTTATTTAACTATATCCTAATTCTCTGATATTTAAAGACATACAAGATTATGGCAAATACTCCTCGTGGATTTTCTTGCAGTCCTCAAAATCTTCCAGAGGTAACCTTATATACCAGTACTGCATAATCTTTACTGATATGGGGTTTTCTCCGCCTCATATCTGCACAACGTGCTAAAGAGGAGGGGACTATGATACATTATGAAGTTCTCTTTCAGTACGAAGGAAAAGATTTGGTTTTAACACACATATTCCCAGATGGAAAAAGAGATACACAAAAAGTTAACCCAGAAGAGATTTTAGAAATAGAAAAACTATGCAGCACGTTATGGCACCAATCACCTACTATATCCCAGGAAATTGGTCTGAGGCTTTTCAACCTGTTAAATGGTGATACCCAACGCTTGGTGAGAGCTTTAAAAGAGGCAGATGCCCGCGGTGAAAAGCTCTCCCTCTTCATCCAGGGCGAACTGGATCTCCCTTTTGAATTACTGTATTATTCTAAATATTCTGATTTTCTGGTTCCTCACAAGGTTCATCTCGTACGTCGAGTATCTGACTACGCACACAAAAAAGAGCTCACACCCAAGGAGCGTCCTCTCAAAATCCTGTTCGTGGCATGCTCTCCCATAAATGCGCCTCCTGTTTTAGATTTTGAAAAGGAGGAAGAAGCAATCTTTGAGATTACCCAGAATTTGCCAGTGGACATAGATGTGGAAGACACTGGCTCCCTCCAAGGGTTAAAAGACCAGTTAGAATATGAAGAATACGATATCATCCACCTCACTGGGCATGCTGGCATTAACGAGGATGGTCCCTACTTCTGTATGGAAGATGAAGAAGGATTCCTCCACAAAGTGACACCCTTTAAATTGTGGAAAGCCCTCTATGATGGCATGGCCCTCCCTCGGTTGATCTTTCTATCTGGCTGCCGCACAGGACAAACACCTCATGCTGCCTTTTCATTTGCCCATGAACTGGTGGCTGAGCACGGACCACCTGTTGCGGGATGGGGATTACCTGTCACAGATCCTGCTGCAACAAGAGCTGCTGAAAAGCTGTACCACGAACTGGGGAGAGGTAGATCTGTTGCTGATGCAGTATTTTTGACCCGAAACGAACTATACCAGAAGAAGCTTCCTGATTGGTGTTTGCTTCGCCTCTTCAGTGATGGTACTGATCTCACAGTTCCCCTCGTGAAAAAGGGACAGAAACAAAGACCAAAACAAAGAGATATTCAGCACACTTACTTAAAAGAGAGCCAGGTGAAAGTCCTGAAAAAAGGATTCATTGGCAGAAGGAGACAAATCCAGAAGGGAATCAGATCATTAAAGGAAGATCCAGACAAGATAGGGCTACTCCTCCACGGAACTGGTGGTCTGGGAAAGAGCTGTTTGGCTGGAAAGTTGTGTGAACGATTCAAAGAGCAGAACCTGATAATTGTCCACGGCAACCTGAATGCAGTGACTTTTCAGGAAGCTTTGAGAACCAGGTTCGTACAGGAAAATGATAAAAAGGGGTCAGAAATCTTGGAAGAAAAAAGAGAAATGAATGACAAGATCAACAGATTGTGTTCAACATCATTCAGAGAAAAGGAGTATCTAATCCTGCTGGATGATTTTGAGAAAAACCTTGAAGGGGCAGAACAGGGAAATCCTCTCGTGTCTGATGAAGCCGGACCCATTCTGGAAGGGTTATTAACGTATTTACCGTATGCGGGTAAGATGAGTCAGGTTATCATAACGAGCAGGTATACATTTTTTTATACAGTAGGGGGAGAAGACCTGGTGAAAAAAAGGCTGGAGTTCATTGGGTTGACCAGCTTTCAGGGAGCTGATGAACGAAAGAAGGTGAATAGCCTTACACATATTGATACGTACAGGAAAGAGGATCGTCAAGAACTGATTGAGGCAGGACGTGGGAATCCGCGGTTGATGGAGATCTTGGACGAATTGGTAAGGGTAGAAAAAGGGCTGGATATTACGTTTTTGCTGGCTGAGGTTCGAGGTAAACAGGACGAATTCGTGCAGGGATTACTTCTAAAGGAGATCTTCCAGAAACAATCAGATGAGTTTCAGATGGTGATGCGGAGGTCGGCGTGTTACAGGATGCCTGTGGTAGAAGCAGGGATTGGGTTAGTGTGTGAAGGGATTCAGAACTGGAAGTTATATGTGGATTTAGGGGTTCAGTTGAGTTTAATGGAGGAAGACAAGGGGAGAAATACCTACTACTGGGTGACTCCCTTGCTGCGGGAAGAGCTCTTTGCAGAACTTACAGATGAAGATAAAATATGGTGTCATAAAGCTGCTCTACTATACTATAAGAAGGTTCTTTCGCTGGTTGAGGAGTATGAACCCATATATGCGTTTGAGTTGGTTGATCACGCGTTAAAATGTGGAATGAATGACAGTGCTGTCGAAGAAGGGGGGAGATTATTGAATTATTTGAGGAATTCTCTTGCGTATAAGGAGGCTTTAAAGGAAGGAGAGTATATTCATTCTTGTATATCTGGGGTTAAGAGAGATGAAAAAGGTTCTCGGTTCTTATTTGAACTCGGTTGGATATATGATGATAGTGGGAACCCGAGAAAAGCTATAGACTACTATGAGCAAGCACTCTCCATCGGTAGAGAAGTCTATGGAGAAAGACATCCTAGTGTGGCAACAAGACTCAACAACCTGGGGGCAGCCTGGTATGCTCTTGGAGATTCGAGAAAAGCTATAGAGTACTATGAACAAGCACTCTCCATCGGTAGAGAAGTCTATGGAGAAAGACATCCTAGTGTGGCAGCAATGCTCAACAACCTGGGAGAAGTCTGGAGATCTCTTGGAGATCCGAGAAAAGCTATAGACTACTATGAACAAGCACTCTCCATCGATAGAGAAGTCTATGGAGAAAGACATCCTAGTGTGGCAACAGACCTCAACAACCTGGGGTCAGCCTGGGACGCTCTTGGAGATCCGAGAAAAGCTATAGACTACTATGAACAAGCACTCTCCATCGGTAGAGAAGTCTATGGAGAAAGACATCCTCGTGTGGCAACAAGACTCAACAACCTGGGGTCAGCCTGGAAGGCTCTTGGAGATCCGAGAAAAGCTATAGAGTACTATGAACAAGCACTCTCCATCGGTAGA
>JGI2171J19970_10002429_pt1 | contig 10227 bp, 10 predicted proteins | sample DeeMarSWOR324_28_FD_19970 | JGI IMG/M metagenome (IMG submission 19970) | reverse complement strand
ACGACATCAAGCCTTCTGAAGTCCAGAGAATAGCCCTAACTACAGAATACGTTATTCACACAAAAAAAGGCATTACAAGCATACCGCTCCAAAAGATCAAGCCAAATGTTTTAAACAGATGCCGAACCTGCATTGATTTCTCATCTGAACTTGCGGACATATCAGTTGGCGGCGCCAATCCACTAAAGGATTGGTCCACAGTTATTATCCGGTCTAAAAGAGGTGAAGACTTCTTTAACGACGCAGTGAAGCATAAGATAATAGAGACCAAAGATTTAAACGAGGAGCCAAGTGTTTTTGCGCAAATTGCTGAAATGGCTACAAATAAAAAGGACAGCGCCTTGAGGGAAATGAGAAAAAGGAAACGATCTGGTAAGCCCATTCCACCAGCAATGGAATCGTTTGCTGAAGATCATACAACGTGATATAACAATCCTTATCGATCTAAAGGTTAAAGATTTGAAGAAGAAAATAGCTGCTGCAAAACAACCTTAGCGCTTCGTTAGCTCATCTACAGAACAGGCAAGTGAAGCCTCACGTAGCTTTCATAGGCCATTTTAACACGTGCATTACATCTGTTCTGGTAAGGATACCGCAGAGGGTTTTTGGGTTCTTTCGATCTACGACAAGGATGCGTCCAATCTTATGTACAATCATTCTTTCAATAGCTTCTAAGACAGATTCATCCGCGTAGGCCACAACGAGTTTCCTACGAACGATATCATTGATCAAAACCTCATCTTTCTTTTCCTTAGGAACCTTGGCGGCGTCTTCGAACGTTACTATGCCCATTAGCTCTTCTTGCTCGTTCATAACGGGGTAGCCCATGTGATGATGTCTTGTCATAGCCTCTAATAATTGACTAACCGTAATCGTCGGGGGCACCATCATGACCTTCTTCGTCATTACGTTTTCAACCTTTAGAGAAGTGAAAAGAATAGTTTTTAAATCTCTGGAGATGAAGAAACTCTACTTCCTCTCATTTTTGCAGCACTCAATGCTGTTGAGTCTGATGCATGCAGGCAGGAAACGCCCACGCGGTACGTGAAGATGTCGGTGAAAGAATTGGTTGAGAAAATGCCGAGAGGACAGCTTTAAGAGATCTTATCATATTAGTTGACTATGATTTTGCATGCATAAAGTTTATAGGTGTCCCGTGACTGTCGAGGGAAACTTAGTGCTATATGAAGGCGAGAAAACGAAAGCTGAACTACTGTATTTGGCCAAATTATGTCCAGAGAAGAGTGTGGTTTTCTAGGGGGTCATGATCATGGAACAAATTTTTCTCCTAATTACCGTGACTTATGCCGTTTCACTTGGTGTAGGTCTTCTGCTGGAGAAATATTTGAGAATGCCTTGGATGTTCGCAGCTTTGTTCTTTGGTATGGTTCTCTCTTCATTCAACCTCTTTGAATTGACAGTGGAAGGAGAAACTTTTCGTGTATTCGCCAACCTAGGAATGCTGTTCCTTCTCTTCATGATAGGATTCAACNTGGAAATCGGAAAAATGAGGAAATTCGGAAAGGAAATCTTGAAAGGCACAATTTTCATAATAGGTTTGGAAGCCCTCACTATCAGCTCTCTCCTGTATTTCGTCTTTCCCGCAGATGTGAGTAACTCTCCGCTGGTTGCAATAATTACCGCTCTATCTTTCGCCACTGTTGGAGAAGCGATTCTCTTACCCATTCTAGCTAAGTTCAAAATAATCCAAACAACATTTGGCCAACTAACACTTGGAATAGGAACTCTAGACGACATTTTAGAAGTGTCAAGTCTTCTCCTAATTCCATTTTTACCCACATTCCTACCAAGAACTCAAATCCAAGGTTTCCCAAACCCTCTGATGGTTTTGCTTGACCTAGGAGCAATATCGTTGCTGACTTTAATTTTGGTGAAATCTGGAGCTAAGATAAGAAGAATTCTGAGAGATAGTNCAAATTTTGAGTTTCTTCGCCCTCTTTTGATCTTGCTTGTGTTCTCTTCGTTTATTGTCTTAGGTGGATTTGTTTTTGAGAGTTTAGCAGCTGTCAGTGCAATTTTTGGCGGTATAGTTGCACGGTCCTTACTACCTAAGGAGAAATTGCTTAGAGACGAACGGGCTGTCAATTTCTTGGGGTACATCTTTCTTTCACCACTTTTCTTCCTGAGTATTGGAGTGCATGTCTCTGTAACTTCGATTATTGTTTATCCACTGATGATTGCCCTCATATGGGTTGTCGCCAAAGGTTCAAAACTTCTGGCATCCTATTCGCTCTTTCGCAAGATGCTTGGGACAAAATATTCGTTGCTGCTGGGTTTGGGGCTTAGTGTNNGGTTCAGCACCAGCCTCATTGTACAATATGTTTTGCTCAATTCTGACCTCATTTCTCTGTCTTTATACTCTGCATTAGTAGCTACAGCCGTATTCATGAAGCCCGTTATATTGGGTGTGCTCTCTTGGGCTCTCTCCAAGGGAAAACCTCCATAGAGAAATACTACTAACAAGAAGTAAAATTCTAGAAATCAACTCCTTGCATGCATGCAGATTGGAGTGTTGGAGCATGCATGCATGAAAGCCTCAAACGCATGTGCAGGTTTCTACTTCAGTCCCGTGTGTTCTATTATTTTCGGAACAATCCACTCAAAGCCTACCGCCATCACATGAATTCCTGCAGCGTTAGTCGTCTTTCTTATTTCTCGTATCATTTGGCTAAAAATCTCAATGTTCTCTGNGAAAATTGCTTCTTTGCCACCTCTTTCTTTTGCCTTACGGATTCGATCTTGTATTTCTTCTGGAACTTTTATGCCTGGAACAAATTCCACCATCCATTTCATCATTCCTAACGATTTGAACGGTGCTATTCCAAGGAGAATCGGTGTGTTAAGGTGGGACGCTGCATCGAGAAAGTTTTTTGCTTGCTCGACACTGTAGACGCACTGGGTCTGGATGAAGTCGACTCCTATCTTCACTTTCCTTTCGATTTTCAGAATTTCTGGCTCTAGCGGATCAGCGTTTGGTGCAGCCGCTATGCCGATGTTGAATTTGGGCGGGTTTTCAATCTTGTTATTGTTCAAGTCGACTCCTTCATCTATCATTTTCCTCAGCATATAGACGAAGGTTGCAGAGTCAAGGTCAAAAACTGGTTTAGCTTGAGGAGTATCGCCTACTGTGGTGTGATCCCCAGTTAAAGCCAATATATTCTTTATTCCTAACGCGCCAGCAGCCAACACGTCGGAGATCAAAGCCAAGCGGTTGCGATCACGTGTTGTCATCTGATAGACGGCTTCAACACCAGCTTCTCTCTGAATCAGATAGGACGGAACAAGCGCATTCATATAACCAAAAGCCGTTGGATTATCCGTAATATTCACAGCCACCACGTGACCCTTCAGAACTTTCGCTCCTTCAATAACTTCATGAAGATTTGTTGACTTCACCGGTTCAAGCTCTCCCGTGAAAACGAATTTTCCCGCTTTAATTTGCTTCATCAGCTCGCTGTAAGCCTCTCTCACTAAGCTGTCTCCTCCTTCTCTTCTGGCTCACCACCTAGCTCTCGCGGATGCTCTGAAACCCGGTAATCTCTGGGAAGCCTGAATTTGGTGAATAGATCAAGCCTGTTTCTTTCTTTAAGACGATTATAAATCAGAACCCATGCACAGTCGTTTTTCCATCCACCAACCTCACATTTACCTTTCGCTTGTCCTCCACACGGCCCATTAAGCAGACTCTTGGCACAACGCGTTATTGGGCATATGCCACCTGTTTCGAAGAGTATACAGTCGCCACATGCTCTACACATTTCATAAAACTTGCCAACTTTCGTATCATGCATCCCTATGAATTTTGTGTCGTTTGCAGGTATGATAATCTTGCCAGGAAACAATTCCGCCAGGGTTTGAACTCCAGCTCCACATGACAAAGAGATAACGGCGTCATAATCGTCAACCAGCGAGTGAAGCGAAGTTGTAACAATTTGACGATCACATTGTCGCAGAATAGACATGGCTTTTATCCTAAGCTCTTGTTTGCTCTTCAATCTTCTTTCCATTTCTAGCAGAGCCTTCAAAACTTTAGCCTGCTTCTCACCACCAACTTGAATGACTGATGCACATCCGTCGCAGCCAACGATTAAGAGACGTTGGAAGTTTCTTGCCATCTGAAAAATCTCGTGGAGAGGCTTTTGTTGAACTATAATCACCGTATGAGCACTCCTCAGAAACCCATGTGAAAGCGAATTAGTGATATAAGAATTGCCATATGTATGCATGCAGAGGCTTATTTTTTAACCTTCATGACTCTCAAGTAAATTAGATAGGCTGGAACAATGTTGATTAAAGCTTGTGCCACGTTGAACAACGCTATTGGAGCAAGCAAACCAACAACAACAGACGCTGGAATCAGATAAAAAAGCTGGAGGAGGCAGTAGTTTGCTAGGGTCATTGTACCTACTCGTGACATGACAGCAGCAATTGAATTCAGAACAACACCTTTTCTCAACAATGCATAACCAAATAAAGTCGCCAACTCAGCAATCAACTTCAAAGTTCCTCCCGGAACATTTCCTCTAAGAAAAATAATCGAGCATCCAATTAGACAAGTGTATACGGCGCACAAAGGTCCGTAAAGCATTAAGCTAATCATCATGGGTATCCCTGTAAGGTCCAAAGAGATTTTGGAGTAAAGCGGAAACGGAATGTCGAAAGGCGGTCCCGGTATAACTTCCCACAATGCTGATAGGGCGCCTAACAAGCTGGCGGCCGCAATTTCCTTAGTTCCCATTTTTTCCAAAAACATGCACCACTTCAGGCAGAACCAATAATACTTGTCTTGTAATCTATCAACAAATCTCGCGCATCTTTCTCTTCTTCTTTGAGAGTTTAGCCAATAAATTCAAGGCGTTTGCTTCCTCATCTACCGATCTAACATTCAGGTATCCGGCTTTTTCAGCACTTGAGAACAAATTTTCTCCTTTCTCTGTGCGGATAATTGTGAATGTCCATCCATCTAAACCTAGACCTCCTGTTGAGATATCTGCGAGTTCAGAGCTGAAGTCATCACAGAATCCGCAGCTTTTTCGACTATATTGCTTTGCTATCGCAAGAGGAATGGTTCTGATTTCAGTTTCTGTTTTGACCAGTATTTTTCCCTTAATGTTTAGTTTTGTTATGTCATTCAAGTTAAGACCTAATGTGCCACGGATGTGACTCTCCACAAGTCCTTCATAGGTAAAACATTCTGAGCACATGAGCCCTACTAGAAACATTAAAGGTTTAGTATACCTTTTTAAGCCACACATCTGCATTTTTCTGATTGCGCGGATTTGGCATGGGGTACCAACGAATGCTGTGCTTGTCTTTTTCTGTTTGACGGCTTCTGCCAAGGCTAAGATGTTAGGTGAATAAGAGTATCTTGTTCCGGCGCATTCCAAAATTTCTTCATAGGTTGTGGCTAATTTTGGAGCAGGATATAGAGGTTTTTCTGTGTTGATTCCCGAAACGACTGCGCTATCAATAAGCCCATTCTCTAGAGCAAACAACAAAAGTGCAGTAACGACGCCTCCATCCTGACAAAGCTTCACTATTTTGTCATCCACTGCTCGAGCCACAACAAGTCGGCGATAGACTCCGAACTCTTCCTCAGCTTTCCTCTCTCTGCCAAACACAAAATCTTCTGCCTTGGGCCACGACCACTCATATTGAGGACAAACTTGTGCACAGATACCGCAGACTTGACATTCTTTNACCAAACTAGGTCCTTCTTTCACGTACTCTAAACAATTGAAGGGACAGACAACCACACATGCACCACAACCAATACATTTCCCAGATGCAACAACGTTCGTTCCTAGAGTTTCTTCGAAACTCACTTTATCGAAACTCATGGCAACCACTCATAGAAAGAGAATAACCTAACATTCTGAAGCTTAAAACTTTTGGGAATGATCCTGCACGTATTGGGAATCGACCTTGAAAGAACAACCTATATCAATTTCTGGTAGCCCATACAGACACTAATTTTTTATAATGCCGGACAACCAATGTTCAAATTAGGTGTTTTAATATGGAGCAGGTTAAAATTGTGGTTTTTAAATGTGGCAACATTGCGACATCACCTTTATTTGAACTCCTTCTCGACGAACTTGCTGACCGCCAAGATATCAAAATCCGAACTGTGACTACGGGTTCAAAGATGAGCGTTGAAGATGTTGAGGAAGCTCTGCCAAAAATCTTCGAATTCAACCCCAATCTTTTGATTTCTATATCTCCCAACCCATCGATATCGGGGCCAGCAAAAGTGAGAGAGAAGTTATCAAGCAGTGACGTACCTAGTGTGGTTATTTCGGATGCCCCGGGAAAGCGCATTAAGGCTAAACTTGAAGAGCAAGGCTTAGGCTACATAATTATCACGGGTGATCCACTTATCGGAGCGAGAAGAGAGTTTCTAGACCCGATAGAAATGGCGATTTTCAATTCAAACATTATAAAAGTGCTTGCGATTACTGGCGTCTACAGAATAGTTCACCAAGAAATCGATAAATTGATACAAGCGATCAAAAAGGGAGTAAGCCTAGCTTTGCCCAGACTAATAATTGACCCCAACACAATTCGAGACTGCTCTGATTTTGAAAATCCCTACGCAAAAGCCAAAGCATTAGCTGCCTACGAGTTAACTGAAAAAATCGCAGAGATTAATTTCCAAGCATGCTTCGTAGAGAAAGAAAGCGAAAAATACATTCCTCTAGTCGTTTCAGCACACGAAATAGCTCAGACAGCTGCCAAACTAGCCGAAGAAGCTAGAGAAATTGAAAAGTACAACGATACATTGGTACGGAAACCCCATTCGAAAAAGGGAGACCTCAAAATCAAAACCAAATTGATGCTTCCTCCAACTTCGAATGAAGAGTTCCACCAAAAATCGCCCAAGAAATGATTCTCTTTACTCGAAAGTGATTTGGCGTACGCGACACTTAATAGGCATATTATTTCTCTGCATAAGGGAAGTGACTTCATGGATGCTATTCAAATAATTGGGATTGAACGCTTGCCGATTGTGAAAACAGGGGACAATTTAGCTGGACTCATCTGTAATGCAGCGGAGAGTCAAGGGTCTCGCATCCAGAACGGGGACGTGCTTGTAATTACGCATGTCATTGTTTCGCGTGCTGAAGGAAGAGTTGTGAACCTTGACGAGGTTGTGCCTTCTGAGTTTGCAAAAAGCATAGCAGGACAGTATGGAAAGGACCCGACCTTGGTTGAGGTTGTTCTTCGAGAATCGAAAAGCATCAGACGCATGGGCGATGGAAAACTCATAACAGAAACCAAACATGGATTTATTTGCGCGAATTCCGGCATTGACAAATCCAATGTACCCGGAGAAAGAAACGTGGCTTTGCTGCCAGAGGACCCTGACCGTTCTGCCGAGGAAATTCGAGAAAAGATAAGAGAGTTAACTGGTTGTGATGTTGCAGTTATTATCTCTGATACACACGGTCGCCCACTGCGAAAAGGTGAAATGAACGTGGCTATTGGAGTTGCTGGCATAAAGGCACTCAGAGACAGAAGAGGAGAAAGCGACTTGTTCGGATACGTTTTAAGTGTGAAACAAACAGCAATCATCGATGAGCTTGCTTCAGCTGCTGAACTGGCAATAGGGCAGGCAAATGAAGGAATCCCAGTAGCTGTAGTCCGAGGATATAATTATCTGAAATCTGAAAATGCAAAGGCAACTGATTTGATCAGACCAAAGGAAGAAGATCTGTTCCTATGAGATTGCGCACACGAATGTACCAGAAATGAAATGCATTTGTCTTTTGATGGTTTATCTTTAGCCAAAACGGTCGTGGAATAAAGCAGAAACGGAGACGGAAGAACAAGTCTTAAGGTTTCAATCACTAGATTCGGAGGCATCCTCGTTATACTGCGTTCCCGACATACAGCAGAAAAGGCTGTCAGGTGCGCTTACGAAAGGCGGATAATCAATTACGACATGGCCAGAGCTTATAGATCCAGCAAAGAGAAAATAGGAGCATCAATGATGCAGGCACGTACTCTATTATTTTTCGTGCAGTTCGGCTATGTATTTTAGAGATAAGGGTTTCACTATGAGTTCGGGTCTGCTCGCACTTATTATGAAAGTTGATATCTCTTTTAGGTCAGGCTGCCAATCTAATCTAAGTTTGTCTATTAATCTTGTTAGGCAAGCGTAATTTTTGTGTACTGATATCATAATGGCGTCCATTCCTGAACCTTCACCATCTCCCGCAAAAATTATGTTTGGCTGCTTCTTGGCCCATTCGCGTCCTTTTTCTATTAATTCTGGGCTTCTTTGCGAAAATTTGAGCAGAGTGAACGCAACAATTTCGTAACCCATTTTTGCCAAGTCTGGTATTATTGTAAACTGTCGTATGACCTCATCCTTTACAAGCTTGTTACGTGTTCTGCTTACAGTTGGTTGTGAAACTCCAAGAATCTTTCCTAGTTTCCTGTCGCTCCTGCTGGAATCCTTCAGCAACTCAAAAAGAAGCTTCATCATTATCTTCTTCATATAGGGCAACCTTACAAACCTTTATTCTTGGTTCAAATTAATTTTGCGGTTTTGACGCAGTTCACTAATTAAAGAATCTAAGAATGCCTTCATGTTTTGAAGGAGTGATAGAAAGGAGAGAGGTGTTCAAAAGGTCTTTCTATAGTATCATTATGCATGTGTGCATCAAGAATCTAAGACTTGCGCAACAACATTCTAGAAAGTACTCATTGTTTAATTTTCTCATTTCCAATTGCAGCAGTTACTTAGGAAGAGCAGTTCTGTTGTTCNATGCAAATTTTAGTTACAGTTAAAGGTGAGGGTGCTGCTGGCATAACTGCGGCTTCAGATTTGGCGGAAAAAGAGAAATGGCATATGTTTACTTGAAAGAAAATTCGATCGGCGCCAGAATGGCACAATCGGATAATGTATTCTTAGGTTAGGATGAAGAAGACGGAACAACAGCCAAAGGTAAGATTTTTTGGGCGGCTTTTTTGATTTTGGCTTCTGCAAGCAGTTTGGGAATTAGTTCTACATAGTGAACCGACATTATGTGGCACCCTGCGCATAAGCCGGATTTTTTGAGTTCCCTGATGAAGGGAGCAAAGAACTTGATGTTGATCTGATCGTATTTTTCCCGTTTTTCCGCTTTGGATATCGGTAGTTGTTTTACGTGTTTGAATTTGTCTAAAAGCTCCTTCGGAACCTTAACGCCTGGCACAAACTTGTCGAATTCAGCTGCGACGCCAAAACTTTTCATTGGGAAGATGCCAATTAATACTGGGACATTGAATATTCTGAACATTTTTAGGAATTCAATTGTCTTGTCGATGTCATAGCAGACTTGTGTTTGGACAAAATCTGCTCCGTTTTCCACTTTTCGAACAACTTTCAGTATCTCTGGCTCTATGGGGTCAGCGTTAGGGTTAGCTGCTACGCCAATGTTGAATTGAGGACGTGGGCCTTCGATATCATTACCGTTAAGGTCCTTTCCCTCGTCAACCATTCTACGAATCATGCCTGTCAAGAGGGTGGCATCCAAGTCAAAAACTGGCTTAGCATTAGGCATATCACCTAAAAGGGTATGGTCACCAGTCAATGTCAACACGTTCTTTATGCCTAAAACTGCAGCTCCCAATAAATCGCTTGTAAGTGCTATGCGGTTTCTGTCTGCACATCTTATCTGATATATGGTTTCCATTCCAGCTTCTTTCTGGACAACATATGCAGAGACTAAACTGGCTACTGCGGCGTAGGAGGAGGGGTTATCAGTAACGTTGCATGCTGTAACATATCCTCTCAGAGACTTGGCTTCTGCTATTACACTGGATAAATCTGTTGTTTTTACGGGTTCAAGTTCTCCCGTAAGAACGAAATTTCCTGATTGAATTCCTTTCATCAGGTTCGAAAAGGCTTTCCTCAACTTTGTCACCTAATACTCATTTCACTACTTGCACATCTTTGGATTCGCCGGTTTTCACTTGTTTTGCCTTTTCTTTTATCGCTTTAACTATATATTCTTCAGTTTCATCTGGCCCCATCACGGTTGTTTCTCTTCCCGTTCTGTGGCTAGGAATGGCATCTATCCCTCTTGGATACGCCTCCAATCCAAATTCACGTGGAGGCCTTATCTTTCTAAAGAGATCCATTCTTCCGAATTTCTTCAGACGCTTCCATATTAAGAACCACGCGCAATCGCGTACATAGCCTCCAACCTCGCATTT
>JGI2171J19970_10002427_pt1 | contig 10232 bp, 11 predicted proteins | sample DeeMarSWOR324_28_FD_19970 | JGI IMG/M metagenome (IMG submission 19970) | reverse complement strand
ACCTGTCCTAATAACCACATAACACTCTATCCTGGATTCTTCTCCTTTTGCTCCAACTGTATCAGCAAGGAAATCAACATCAACCATACGGCAAATCCTCTGCCAACTATCTTCATCACTAAAGAATTCAGCCCCCTCAGGCAGTTCTGCAGCCATCACAATCTTTGACATATTCTCAAGAGAGAAATACAGCTTAATATTTAAAGCCAACTACAATATTCTAATACTTCTTTTTGTGCAGAATCAGATGCTGGTGCTCGCGCAAGCCAACCACTCCGCCAATAATCCCGCACACAGGCCCTACAAACAAGCCCATACCAGAGACTACTCCAACAAGGCTTACTATAAGCACAATTATGCTTCCTGCGAGTGAATGGTCTTCATGCTTTATCAGCACGCTTCCAATCACTATCATTAAACCTGCTATATAATTAGAAATTAACAAAAAGTAAGCAAAAAAACTGATTATTGCTCCATATGTTGCTATTATGCCTCTTGTTAAATAAGTGGCAACAACAGCTACTAACAGGATTACCATTCCGGCTATCAGGCTGATAACAAAACCAGCTTCTGTTATGCGGCTTTTTTCTGGCATATTTTAATTCTTGATTAGAATCTATTTAAAGTTTTTGTCAAATCAATGATAAAAATCAATGAAAAATGATCATTAAAAAAATCAATATCAAAAAATAAACAGGAATCAGAGATTCCTTAGTTGCGCTCGTTTCACTCGGCAACAATCTGATTTTTGCTTTATACTCCACATTAAAGCAAAAATCATCCGCTGTCTTCCTTTATACCCTGACTTAAAGGAGAGTAAGCGGATGAAAATTCCTTGAGCGTGGTTGTGAAAGGAATTTTCAGATTTATTATTTTTTATTTTTATTGATGATTTTTTTATTGTTCTTAAACTATTTATTATCCAATTCTAAAACAGCATTAAAAATAACCTCAGACATCATCTGCAGAGCAGATTCATTCAAATATTTGCTTTTATCTTCATGGGAATGATAAAGCTGGAACATAAATGGAACCTTTGGTGCTAATGGTTTTATTATCAAACCCAGTAAAGTTCTAAACAAAAGCATCTGTTTTGATATTTCTACAAACTTTCTTATTTCCTTAACATCTTTACCAGGAACAACTGACAGGCAAAAAGCGTCCTTAAAACCAAGCTCTCTAAAAGAGCGATGGTCACCAAAGAATATAGGCAGTTCAGTAGCTTCCTCTAATTTATAACCAAGCCTTTTTACTGTATTTCTTAAAACAGCTAAAGCAATGCTGTCCTCAACATCTTTAGTAACAGGCCATATACCCACAACATCACCCATTCCGCAAAGCTCTGTGTTGTAAACACCGATTATATTGTCCATACCATGCCTTCTAATGTAAGCCCTTGAACCTAAACATCCAGGCTCTTCCTGATCAAAGATAATTACCTTTACCTTGTTCCTTAGCTTTGCCTTTTTCAGCTTCCTTGCGACATCAATCAGTATTGCAATGCAAGAGCCATTGTCATTTGCACCAGGGCTTCCACTAACAACATCAAAGTGTGTTGTGACAAGGATTTCCCTTTTTCCAGAGCCAAACTCAATAACTATGTTTTCCCCTTGTTCGGTAAGAAAATCGTATTTCTCAATGTAAAAATCAATCTTATTTCTCTCTAGAATATTGATAACAGATTTCTCTCTGCCTTTGTTGTCCTTTCCTTCTACTTCCCTGACCCAATCCATTAATTTCATAGAATAAGCCTTTATTTCTTTGGCCTGCTATCAATAACCCTCTTTTCCTTTAGCTCTGTTTCCATTCCTAGCTTATCTAGTAAGCGTGCTTTATCCATTATGACTATATCAGGAGTGACCTCGACATTTTCTCTTACCACTTTTTTCAATTCTATTTTCAACTTAGCAACATTAACCTTCTTCCTTGGAGCAACATATAAAATAAGCTCATCAACACCATAAGGGTCATTCCCTCTTTTCTTGATTTCAACCTGCCATTCATCTATGTCTTTATGCCCCATCATTAAGGCAAAGAACCTGTTTAGGTTAACTAAAGTGCCTTTTACCTTAGTGAGCTTGAATTCCTTTATCTCAGAGCTTCTTTCAACAACAGAATCAATCCTAGGTACAGTCCTTCCGCATGAGCATTTTTCATAATAGAGCTTTGAAACGTCACCAGTTCTATATCTTAAGACAGCTGTTCCGCGCCAGTCTAAAGCAGTATACACGATTTCTCCTTCTTCTCCTTCACCAACTCTATCACCATTCTTATCAACAGCTTCGATAAACTCTAAGTCAGGATAAAGATGATAACCAGAGCCCTCGCTGCATTCGCCCCAGGCAGCCTTTCCTTCAGTAAAGGCATAGGTTGATAGTATCCTTGGATCCTTGCATTTGGTTTTAATCAATAAATCCCTCAGCTTATCTTTCAAGCCAGAAGGCACGCGCTCACCGCCAAATATTATGCGTTTTAGATTACTGAAATCCTTCTTAGCTTCAGCAGCTTTCTTTATAAGGTGATAAGCATAGCCAGGCATAGAAACCAAAAGATTGGCTTTTAGATGCTCTATGGACCTTATTATAGCCTCACTACCTAAAATCTTTCCGCCTCCTGTTGGAAGCCCTAAAATCCCACTAGCAATCCCTCCATAATATGTCTGCCAAAAAGCTAGGTGAGGCGCATAAGGAAATGCATTAACCATGACATCTTCTTTGCTAACTCCAAAAACATCAAATAAACGCTTTCCAGCTTGTTTCAGCCTTTCTAGGTCCTGAGCCGAATAAAGAAAGGGGGTTGGTGCTGCGGTCCTGCCGGTTGTTAAATGCAAATGGATTGGCTTATATTCATAATAAACAAGCTCTTTGTTAAACAGAATCTTGAGGAGCTTTGATTTTGGTGAATATTGTTTAAGCAGCTCTTTATTCGGCTGCAGAACAAAATCAATAGGTCTTTTGCTGTTATCCTTGGTTGGAGCAATATTCGCTTTGCTTGAGAAAGGCAGTTTTATTAGCTCATCAGTGCTTTTGATATCATCAAACCTTAACTTTAGCTTCTTGAATACCTTACTGTAATATGGATGAAAGGGTATCTCATGCCTTAAGAAATATCTTAATTTCTTATCCTGCAATCTTTTTATATCCTCTTTTTTTAAGTGAGAAAGCTTCTTCCAGCTGAGCATATACGCTTCATTATTTTTAGGTTTTATAAATTTGTCGGAAAATTAAAAAAAAGAAAAAATAAAGTTTAACCAAAAAAGCTCTTAAACCAGTTTAGGATTCTTGTTATGAGGCCTGAGCTTATACACTTGCTGTCTACGCAAATGTTTGTTGAACACTCATAGTTGTTCTGGCAAGCCTCGTCTGCGCCTTTCTGAAGCTCAAACTCCTTGGTTATGCTGCAATACTTTGGCACACCATCCTCAACAAGCCTTGTTCCGAATGGCAGACAATCACCATTTCTCTTGCATCCGCTGCAAGGTTGTTCTACAACAGGACATGGCTTGCAAGGTCCACCACAGTCAACACCTTCCTCCCCATCATTCTTGATGCCATCATAGCATGTCGGCTCTGGCTCGGTTGGAGGTTCTGGAGGAACTATTTTCTCTACTCTATATTCATCCCCAGATAGCTGATAATCTTTCCAATGTGATAATACCTTTGCTGCTTCTTTCATGCTTGATTCAGAGCCACCAGCCACAACAATATGCGCCCATCCATTGTGATTGTAGAGTTTAATAAGCCCTTCATTAGGCCTTAAACCAAAGTCACAGTCTTCTATGCCTGAGATTCTCTTAGTCATGTGATTATCGCAAGGACCACCTATGCTGATTATATTGTTGTTCAGACTTTCCATCTCTCTATTTAACCTAACAGCACCGACTCGGTCTACTAACTCCATAAAAGATGTTGAGATATCTGTTGCAGCAATCACATAGGTAGGTATCCCTTCACTACCAACAACTACATAGCCGTTAAATTCCCTGCCTATTACAAACATCTTTTCGTAATTTGCAAGATCTAACTTAACGCTTGGTTTATGCGTTTGTGGAAGCTTTGGGAATAAGTCTCCCTCAAAACAGAATTCTAACACGTTACCTTTCAAATCAATAGTGGCTTCTGTTCCATCCATTAACTTCTGTTCTGTTGATTTGGAGAAGAAGATAGCTTCACCATTTATATTCAGTGTTACATCATCACCAGTTACATCAACTATACTTATCTCGTAGTCTTTCACTCCTGCTTCGTATATCTTTGGTTCTCCTGTTATCTCCATTGATCCACAGATTGCTGTTGCGGTGTTAACCAAAGCAAGCAACAGCATCACAAACATTGCCATTAAACTTATTTTTTTTACTTTCATTTTTATCACTCCATTGTTTTATTCTTGTTCGCACACTCTTTTATTACAATGTTAGTAATACGGGCAAATATATAATATTTGACTGGGATGAAAAAATAGAAAAAGGCAATTTAATGCTTATTTTGGCTAAAAAGGCTTATTTACTGCCCATTTACTCTTTTCCGAGAAACCAGTCTGTTAATTTGATTTTAACAGCTTTTCCAACCTTTTCAATTTTTACTATTTTCTTTCCTTCTAAGGATATTAGCACTCTTGCAAGAGTTGTTCTAGGTATTCCAGTTGCATATCTGACCTTTGCCTGGTAGCTCTCATTGTTATTTTCAAGCAAAAAACCAGTAACTTTCTTTTCCTTTGGATTTAATGTAGCCATTATATCTTCTGCTCGTTTGCTTGGCTTAATCTCTTCTTTCTTTTCTTCTTCCTTTTCAGAAACCTTTGTTTCTGGTATTTCCTTAACTTCTTTCTTTTCTTCTTTAGCCTCTTTTTTCTCTTCCTTCTTTTCAATCTTTTTTATAATCAATAATAACTTCTTTCTAAATTTAAATATTATAAAGATAATAATCAGTACAAATATAACTGCAAAATAGATTCCATAATTTTTCTGAGGAACATAAATACTCTTATCAAGATTAATCTCAACGTCTTTCACAACGCCTTTTTCTACTGTGACTTCCTTAACTCCAATAGCACCTTTGTAAGTAGCAAAAACTTTGCATGAGCCAGTAGGAATATAATCAATCGAGAATGAGCCAAATTTATCAGCAACTGCAGGCAGCTCAACCTCTATGTCAAAGCCGCAGTCAAACTTTAATTCAGCTCCACCAACAACATTATCCAGCTTGTCTTTTACCAGCCCCCTTACAGAGCCAGCTGGAAACAAAAAGATCCCTTGAATCAAACCATCACCTATATCGAGACTTGTTCTTCCGTAATAATCCTTCCCGGGTGTTGATGGCTCATCAACCTTAAATACAGCTTCATAAATTCCATCATCAAGGCTTAATTTAACAATATCTCCACTAACAATATACTGGCTGTGGATTTGTCCATCAAACTCAACAAATACAACTACTTCATCTACTGCTTCATCTGTAGTGATATCCTTTAATGCCAAAAGGACATTATGTTCAGCGTATGCTGAATTCAATAGTAAGATAAACAACAGAAAATATACTAATAAAGACAGTTTTTTCATCATACGTATAGATTATTTCTGGGTTATATAAATTTTTGGGAACTTTTATAAATTTACCACTAATCCACACAAATATGGAATATGTGATAATCCACTATGCAGAGATAGCCCTTAAAGGCGGCAATAGGGCTTTTTTTGAAGCTAAGCTAGTTGAGAATATAAAGCAGGCATTAAAGAGCCAGCAGCATGATTCAGTCAAGAGGCTGTATGGAAGGATAATTATTAAATTAAACAAAAAATCAAATACTGAAAAAATAAAGGAAATTCTAGAACAAGTTCCAGGCATTGAATATTTCTCCTTTGCTTTATACTCAGAGTTAGATATTAACTCAATGGAAAAATGCCTTCTAAAGCTGGCAAAAGACATCAAAAAAACAACCACTTTCAGAATAACAGCAAAAAAATCAACAAAGAAAATAAAACAAACATCTATACAAATAAATGAAAAATTAGGGGCAGCTATAGTTAAGAAATTCGGCTCTAAAGTCAAGTTAAAAAATCCAAAATTAGAGTTTATTGTTGAGATTACTGATGATGGAGCATTCATCTATACTGAAAAACTAAAGGGCGTTGGGGGCCTTCCTGTTGGAGTAACAGGCAAACTAGTCTCTTTAATATCAGGGGGCATTGACAGCCCTGTTGCAGCTTTTAAGATGTTTAAGCGTGGCTGCACAATTGTTTTTGTCCATTTCCATAATTATACAGCAAACAAGAAGATAGTCAAAGATAAGGTTTTGAAATTGGTGCAGGTACTAACAAAATACCAGTTTAGCTCAAAGCTTTATCTTGTTCCTTTTGAAGCATTGCAAAAAGAGATTATAGCAGCAATTCCAGCTAAACACCGTATGATAATCTATAGAAGATTCATGTTTAGGATTGCAGAATTGGTTTTGAAAAAAGAAAAAGCAAAAGGCTTTGTTACAGGAGATTCTTTAGCACAGGTTGCATCACAGACTTTAGAGAACTTAAATGTCATCTATGGATCAACAACAAAGCCCATACTAGCTCCTTTGATTGGCTCTGACAAGCAGGAAATCATTAACCTAGCAGAGAAGATTGGAACCTATGAGATATCAATTCTGCCTTATTCTGACTGCTGCAGCTTCCTTGTTGCAAAGCATCCTGAAACAAGAGCTAAAATAGAAGAGATAAAATCTCTTGAAAAGGCCTTCAATCTTAAAAAACTTGTAGCTGAAGCATTAAGCAAAACAGAAGTAAAAGTTATCAAGCAGATATAGCACAGCCTTCTAAAACAGAAAAAGGGCCCTTAGCTTTTCTCAAATTTCTTAGCGCACTCTTCAGAGCAGAACCTGTAATTCTCTCCATCAATCTCTTTTTCAACAAAGTCCTTGTCAACTAATGGCTTTCCGCATTTCCTGCACTTAGCTCCTTGTCCACCGCCTTCTGCTCCCTGCATAAAGCCCTGCTCCCATGGCTCTATCTCATCATCCTCTACAAGCTCTTCTCTACCGCCTTCAGAATAGATGTCTTTTTCTCCTTCTTCCTCTTGCCACTCTTCTGGTACCATAAGGAGTAAGCGGAAAGAGGTTATTTAAAAATCTTTCGTAAAGATAAGAACAATAAGAAAAAGAATCAGCCGCCCATAACTTCAACAAGCTTCTTACCAAAAGCCTTTGCTACTTCAGGCCCAGTGGCTGTTACAAGCTTGCCGTCAACAACAACATCTTCTCCAGTATAATCTGCTCCTCCAGCCTTGACTGCATCAGCTCCAGCCGAGAAAACAGTGCATTTCTTGCCTTTAAGGATCCCTGCTTTTGCAAGTACAGTAGGTCCCATGCAGATGCTTCCAATAATCTTGCCTTTGCTTTCAGCATCAACCAATAGCTCAAGAACTTCTTTATGATTAGCAAGCTCAGGGCTTCCTGCCCCTCCAATAACAACTATAGCGTCATAATCAGCAGTATCAGCATCCTTTACAGCCAAATCAGGAGTAACCTCCATTCCTAGCATTCCTTTTGCAACACCTGTTGTTATGCTTGCAACCTGAACCTCAATGCCAGCACTTTCAAGAATCGCTTTTGGCTCAGCAAGTTCCTCATCCCTAAAGTTATTTTGCGCTATAATAAGCAAAGCCTTCATTCCCATCACCTTTTCTTTTGTTTCTTCAGATATTGTTACAGGTTCTTCAACCTTGCAACCAATAATAAAAATCAAAACCAAAAATAAAATAATTATTTTTTTCATATTAATCTTTATTATTTTAATTGTTTTTAAATTCATTGCTCAGTCCCAAGATAGTCCTAATTCCATGATTTTGCAGACGAGGAATAGTCCCAGATAGTCTCACTACATTCCTCTATCAAGCTGTTCCTTTACTTCATTTGCCTTTCTATGAGCAAGATGCAGCGGCTCTGGCAGTTTGTGAGGGTGCACCAAGCACTCCTTTACAATCCTTACAGAAGAACCTAATGTGATCTTATGTCCAATTGAAACATAGATTGGCCTTGCATGTTCTTTGGTTGTAAGCTCAAAAGCCCTTACCTCATTTTCAACCATAACTTCTCTGTCAATGGCTCTGCCTAAAAGCAAGTTCTTTGCAATGCCAATTGTTGGAATGTCAAGCAGAATACCAACATGGGACGCCATGCCTATTCTTCTTGGGTGCAGAATACCGTTTCCGTCAACTATCAACACATCAGGCTTATGCTCAAGTTTTCCATAAGCCTCAACAATTGCAGGAGCCTCCCTGTAGCTTAGATATCCTGGTATATAAGGAATTGCTGCCTTAACAACAGCATATTTTTCTTCAATTGGCTCTAAGGTTTTGTAATCACAGATAACAATAGCAGAAATAACCTCATCATTAACAAAGGCCTGGTCAACACCGCCAACAAGCTTAACCTTATCAAACTCGTCCCTGCAGACTACTTTCTTAGCTAAGCTAATCTGTTCAGCCTTTAATTTGGCTATGTCTACTCTCACCATCTTTTTTTAGGAAAACTTGTTAATCAGTAAACATCAAATCAATTGGTTTACTTTCAGCAATCACAACTAGTTGTGCACTTGGTTGTGTTTTTTATTATTTAATTTTTTATAATTATAACAAAAATTAAATCAGGTGTTTACTCCCACTTAAGGCAAACTGGCGAATTAATTTTGTGAAGCAAAATTATGGCTAGCCAGGTTTGACTAATTGTGGTTGTGTACCTAATGATTATTTTAATGATTATTTTACTTCTTTTTTAACTTTTCTATTTCTTTGCCTAATTCCTTAACCCTTCTTCCAATCTTTTTTCCAAGCTCTTTATTGAATCTTGCAACAGCTTGTTTTAAGGTTACAATCTTCGTACCAAAAACAAGGTTGTCTGCATGAGCAACGATCTTTTCTTCAGTTGTCTTTGGCATATAATCATTTAACGGCAGTTTTAGCTTTTGCTCTTTTATATCCTCTTTACTAATTCCAGCTCCTAGGTGCCTCTCAGCAACAAAGGCATGCATTGGCAGTCTTTCTTCCAGTAAAATTTTAGCGCCTACTATGCCATGGCTAAGAGGGTTTGTGCTTTGAAATCTTCCAATATCATGCAGCAAGCAGGCTGTCTTTACAAGCTCAGCATCACACTTAACCTTCTTGCAAATCTTAAGAGCAACCTTTTGAACAGCTTTGGCATGAGCAAGCACTGCTTCAAAGTCTTCTTCTGTTGGCGCGTATTTTCTAAGCAACTCAATAGCTTTCTTTTCTGTTATACGTTCCATAATCTGTTCTTAAATCCCTAATCTTATAAATTTATCTAAAAATTAGAAAAAAAGCAAGCCAGGAAACATTCCCGGCTTACTCACCTCTTTTATCCCTGCGCGAGATGAAAATGAAAGGCTCCCCATTCTTCAAGTGGGGGTGGTTTTGGAGAAGAAATAGACAGGGAGCCTTTTGAACATCACTTCTTTTTTATTTCATGCGGATTCTTGCGTAGCTCTTTGAGCCACATTAACCCGATCCGTATCATCTCCTTATTGAATTTATCACTCAGCTTGTAGGTTTTTTTGTAAAGGTCGTAATCAACCAAACCCATGCTTTTCATTGGAGTTAGTATGCGATCGTAAAACTGCCTTTTGTTATAGCTGAGCTTTACCTTCTTGCCTTTGTACTCAGGCTCATCAATTTCTGCAATCAAGTTGCCTTCGTGCAGCTTTGTTGCGAACATCGACATTTCGGTTTTTGTTACTTCATTGCCTGAGTCCTTTATATGCTCAATAAGCAGCTTTCCAACGATTTTTTGCTGCTTTGTTGCAAATATTATTTCGTAAATATCCTCTGAAAGGTTAAACCTGTCAAATAATATTACCATTTAATACTATAAACACAACTGGTATATAAATGTTTCGATTAAGTAAACTAGTATAGTATTTTGTATATTAGTTCAAGAAGAAGTTTTTAATCTTTTCTTCATATAATTTAGTTATTTTGACATTATAATCAGGAGGAAAGCACCTAAAGTAACCAGGCCAGGAGTATCTTTCATCTAAGAATACAATAACTCCTTTATCAGTGCTAGACCGTATACAACGACCAGCGTTCTGTAATGTCCTGGTTATTGCAGGAAATATATAGCCATAATCCCAGCCTTTGCCAAATTTTTTGTCGTAATAATTTATCAATTCTTTAGTTTCAAGATTTGGCTTTTCCAAGGGCAAACCAACAACAACAACCCCTTTAAGG
>JGI2171J19970_10002426_pt1 | contig 10234 bp, 5 predicted proteins | sample DeeMarSWOR324_28_FD_19970 | JGI IMG/M metagenome (IMG submission 19970) | reverse complement strand
CACGCAATTTCAAAATATTGTTTATGATTGCTTGCCGTCTTCGTTAAAAGATGAGATTTACGCCTGGCTCCACAAAAATTGAGAGAATTGTTGCAAGCCAAAAACAAATTCCTATAGTGATTCATAAGATTGATATGGGGAGTATTTATTTATTATGATAATTCTATCTGAGGAGATTGCCACGCTGCGCTCGCAATGGCACTTTCGGCTTCAATGTTTTTACCAAAAGTGTTGCCTAATCAAAGAGCAAAAAAACTGTCCCTAATTTTGCTTTTTTTAAACTTTTACATTTAGTTTTCGTACAATGGATTAATATCAGCAGGATGGAGATCGAAATCATGAAAAGAACTTTTTCACTCGCAATAGCAAGTCTTTTTCTTATCACTTTAATTGCGTGCCAGGATTCCGGCAAGATTGCAAAACAGATATTGGAGAAAATGATAGAGGCTCAAGGTGGCCGAAAAGCCGCTGAAGGCATTAAAGACATGACTGGGCGCGGAACTATTGAAATGGCTGTGCAGGGATTGAGTGGTCCGATCACTCTCTGCAAAAAAGAACCGGATAAAATACGTATTGATGTCGAAGTGATGGGGAGGGTTTTTAGTCGAGCTTACGATGGAAAGATTGGATGGGGGACCAATCCTCAGACTGGAGCCATTGAAGAGATGAGTGGGCAGCAGCTTGCAGACATAAAGAGAGAAGCCATGCCTATCGTCTCCGTTTTTGATCCTCAAAAATTCGGCATCACCTTTACCTATAAAGGTAAGGAAGAAATTGATGGTAAAGAGTATTTTGTCCTGGAAGAGGCTTATCCGGATGGATTCAAGGCAACACTTTATGTAGACTCAAAAACTTATCTCGTTTTTAAAATAAAAGGGAAAACATCCGGACCGTCGGGTGAAGAAGTGGAGTTTGAACAATTCCAGTCTGATTATAAAAAAGTGAATGGTCTGCTGATAGCCCATTCCACGGTCACTTATTCGAGGGGGAAGGAAATCCAAAAAATAACCCTTGAAGAAGCAATCTCCAACACAGGCCTGGAGGATTCTCTTTTTAAGATGCCCCAGAAGACAGGCAAACCGGATCAACTGAGTGTTTCCGAGTTTGTCCGGGAGCTGGATGCTTATCTCCAAACAAACACAGAAAAAGATATATTTTCGGGAGTCGTGCTTTTCGCTGGGGAAGGAAAGCCGATCTTTAAAAAGGCCTATGGGATGGCGGATAGAGAGCGTAATATTTCCAATCAGGTGAACACCAAATTTTGTATCGGTTCCATGGGCAAGATGTTTACTGCCGTTGCCATCGCTCAACTTGTTGAGCAGGGAAAGCTGTCTTATGACGACCTGATCGGAAAATATCTGGGAGCAGATTGGATTCTATCCGAGGTGGGTGAAAAAGTAAAAATCTCTCATCTTCTTTCTCATACTTCGGGAATCGCCGAGTTTCTTGATGATGAATTTTATAAATCAGAAGCAGGAACGTATCGACCATTGGAAGACCGCAAGCCCATTGTCAAAGAGAAATCCTTAACCTTTGAACCGGGAACACGATGGGCATATTGCAATATCGGTTTCATCCTTCTTGCCGCGATCATCGAGAAAGTCACGGGCAGGAACTATTCGGACTATTTAAAAGAGCACATTTTTGATCCTGCGGGTATGGATAACACATCTGACTCCTACCGGAATAAGACTCTATCGAATGTGGCACTGGGTTACGATAAAGTCCGGGAAGAGGGTAAGGCTATTTGGAGAAAAACTGGTNTTTTCGGTAAAAATGACGGTACTCCATCCGGTGGCGGATATTCTACGGTTGATGATTTACTGAAGTTTGCTGAAGCACTCAGGTCGGATCTATTGATCAGCAGCGAGTCAAAGGAGCTCCTCATGTCGGCAAAGCCCGGGTTAAGCTCCATGAATTATGGCTACGGATTCTGGATTGAAAGGAGCAGGTTCGGGCGAGTTGTCGGTCATGGGGGTGTGGCTCCCGGTGTGAGCGCGAATTTTCGCATGTTTCTCGACAAAGGATACACATTGATCACATTATCGAACTACAGTGAAGCAATGCTTCCTGTCGCAAGAAAAATCAGGAGTTTGTTACCTCTTCAATAGAAAGCAAGTCTCATGGCATAAAGCAGAATAATAGCTTTCTGGCTGCGTCTCCAACGTATACAGCTTTTGCATCTGGGCAAAATCTTGGCAGGAAAGTTCTTATAATCTTTGCCTGGAGTTCATTATGTTTTCCTGGAGAAAGACTTACATGCGCCCCGTCAGGCAAATTTACAGAAATTAAGTATTTTTTCTTTAAAAAATAAACGTAAAATATCAATTCTCATTTTCAAGGAGGACGGTATGAAAAAACTTAGCATAATTTTACCTATGGCTCTGATTTTATGCTTTATGGTCGGAACGTAGTTTAATATGAGATGTTTTAATGTGCCTTCTTATTTTGATTAAAAAGGCAAATAGAATATATTCTTGAAATAATACGAAGGCGGAGTCGAGGGCGGAGTGTTGCGGCTCCGTCTTTTCATCTTTTTTATTACCTTAGTAATCTTTTTTTCATTCCTAAAGTAACCTTTTTTTACGGACTCTCGTATATATTTACAGAGCAGCGGAGAGGCTCTATTAAAAATGCCAACCTGAAAGAGGAGGAATGCAATGCTGAATCCATCTACTAGAAGGATTATTATCCTATTTGCCTGCCTGCTTATTATCGTGCTTGCGATGCCAATCCAGGGGATGGAAGAGCAAACACCAGGAAAGGACAATACATCCAGAAACGAAGGGACAGGAACAGCTGAGGACCCTTATGTTGTTCCCAAAACCGAGTCCGGGATTAAAGTCGATGCGGTCCTCGACGAGAAGGTATGGGAAGAAGCTCTTGTCCTGGGGCTAGATTACGAGGTCCGACCTGGCGAGAACGTGACGCCGCCGGTCCGGACTGAAGTTCTTCTTACTTATGACGATAAAAACCTTTATGCAGCCTTCCGCTGCTACGACCCAGATCCTTCCGCCATACGGGCCCACCTGAGGGACCGAGACACCTTAGGCGGGGACGATTGGGTAGCCCTTATATTTGATACCTTCAACGACAATCGAAGGAGCTTAGACTTTATTGTTACCTGTCTGGGCGTACAATTTGACCAGATCGAAGCGCAAAGTGGTGAAGACCCCGGATGGGATGCTATCTGGGATTCTGCAGGAAAAATCACTGACTGGGGTTATGCTGTGGAAATATCGATTCCTTTTTCAGCTCTGCGTTTCCAGCGCAAGGATGGCCCACAGATCTGGGGATTCGATGCAGTCCGCAGATATCCTCGCAGCCATCCTTACCATATCGGTCTCTTCCCAAGAGACCGAAGCAACAATTGCTATCTCTGTCAGGCACTCAAGATTAAAGGCTTCGATGGCGTCAGTCCAGGCCGTAATATAGAAATAAACCCAACTGTCACCGGAAACCGCACGGACGAACGGCCTGATTTTCCTCAGGGTGATCTGGAAAACAGAGACCAGGAAGCTGAAGTGGGCCTTACAGCTCGATGGGGGATGACAGCAGATCTAACGCTGAGTCTAACAGCAAATCCCGATTTCAGCCAGGTCGAAGCAGACGCGTACCAGCTCGACATCAACGAACCCTTTGCTCTTTTTTATCCGGAAAGACGACCCTTCTTCACTGAGAGTGCTGATTTCTTCAGCGCCTTGGAAAGTGTAGTATACTCGAGGACCATGCGCGACCCCTCCTGGGGTCTCAAGCTTACCGGCAAGGTAGGGGCTAATACTATCGGCGCCTACATGGTCCGTGACGATATCACAAACCTTATTTTCCCGGGAAGCCAGGGCTCCGATTCAACTTCGCTCATGATTCCAAATACATCTTCAGTCTTACGCTATAAACGCGACTTAGGCAGAAATTACACTGTCGGCCTCATGGCAACCGACCGCGAAGGAAATGAATATTTCAATAGAGTTTATGGATTTGACCTGGACTTCCGCGTAACGCGCACGAACCAGTTCCAATTGTTGGTGTTGGGCTCAAGCACTCGATATCCGGATGAAACAGCAGACAGTTTCAATCAGAAGCATGGCACCTTTAACGACTGGCTCGTTTCATTTGAGTATGATCATTACACGAGAACCTGGGGATGGTGGGCTGATTACGAAGAAGCCGGTCCGGATTTCCGTGCTGACCTGGGTTTTTATCCTATGGTTGGCTACCGCAACGTCGAAGGCGGCTTGCTCTATACCTGGAACGCGAAACCAGGATTATGGTGGTCGATGATGAGAGTAGGAAGTGAGTTCAACTATTTCGAGGAGCAGGATGGAACGCTGCTTGCCAGACGCGCCTCTCTCTGGTTCAACTTTACCGGGGCGATGCAATCAAGCCTTTACATGGAAGGAGTTACAATGCGCGAGGCCTATAACGGCCGTGAATTCGATATAACCTCTTTTACCATGAGTGGTGCGTTCTACCTGAACGAAGATTTACTAACCAGTCTCCTCATACTCCTCGGTAATCGAATTGATTACGCGAACACCCGTTTAGGAAATCGGACCAGGATCAATCCATGGTTGAGTTACAATCTCGGCAAGCACATACGCCTCAGCATTGACCACACGCTCGAGCGTATGACTGTAGCAGACGCCCGCCTTTACACGGCAAACATCAGTCAGATCTCAGCTGTCTACCAGTTCAACATTCGCACCTTTTTCCGTGCTATCCTTCAGTATGTGGATTACGATTACAATCCCAGCAATTACACTTTCCCTATAGACTCTGAATACAAAGAATTCTTCACTCAGTTTCTGTTCTCGTACAAGATAAACGCTCGCACTGTTCTTTTCCTGGGATATAGCGACAATTATTTTGGCGGCCCGGACTTCGGCCTGAAGCAAGCAAACAGGACGTTTTTTATTAAGCTGGGTTACGCCTGGGAGCTGTAGCTGAGGTTAGCTATCTTAATAGTATCCTAAAAATCTAAAATTTCCTTATTTTTCTCCAGGCTAGGAAGAAGCTTATTGTCTTCTTGAGTTGCATGAGTTAAAAGCAAATGGATTATATTTCTGCCCATACAATTTAGCTCTACAATTACAAAGCCTCTGTTTCTTTCCTCTTACACAAAGAAAGCAGATCATCTATGTGGGCAGTAGCTAGACAGATGGAAGTATCACAGGCACCATAGTATATTTTCACCTCTCCGTTCTTTTCCAAGATTGCCCCAGTGGTAAAAACAACATTTGGAACATCACCGAAGCGCTCATAGTATTCAGCAGGTGATAAAATTGGCTCTCTTGAGCGGCCAATAAGCTCAGCTGGATCCTTTAGATCAAACAGGGCAACACCTAGTCTGTAGATTGGACCAGCAGATGTCTTTTTGACGCCATGGTAAATAAGAAGCCATCCCTTCTTTGTTCGGATAGGCGGAGCACCGGGGCCAATCCTGTCTGCATCCCAAAACCCTGGTCGAGTCTCAAAGACCACCTTTGAATCTCCCCAATGAATGAGGTCATGGGAATAAGATATCCAGGTGGCTATACCAGCTGCCATTGGTCTGTCATAACGGACATATCTTCTTTTAAATCTCTTGGGGAAAATAACAGCGTTTTTATTCACTGGCTCAGAGATAAGCGCAATCCGCTCAAAATTTTCAAAGTCTTCTGTCTTAGCCAGAGCAAGGCGAGGAGAATAGTGGGAATATGCAGTGTATATGATGTAGTATGTATCATCTACTTTAGTAATTCTTGGATCTTCCAAACCTCTCTTCTCATATGTCTTGAAGGGTTCCTGACTCGATGGAGTGAGGGCAGGCTTTTTATCTATTTCAAATTTCTTGCCGTCTTTGCTCCTTGCAATCCAGAGGGAAGATTTACCCTCAACGCCCTCAACCCTAACAAGAAGGATATATTCATTCTTATAGACCGCGGCTGCAGCATTAAAGACTGTATTACAGGGAGCGGGTATATCTTTGCTCGTGATGATAGGATTCCCTGTATATCTTTCGACAATCTCCTTTCTCTTTTCTCGGCCTTTTCTCATCTTGCTTCTTGAATCCTCCTCCTTAATTACAGCTTCCCCCAGATGGGTATCGATTTTTTAAAATCTTATTATAGACATCCATATGTCTGGATGCAATAATCTTCCAGGAGGTATGCTTTTCGACATAACTTCTGGCACTATCTGAAAACTCTTTTGCCAGGTTCTTTTCGGTCAGAATAGTAACTATTGCCTCTGCCAGCTCAGAGTCTGTCCGAGCCACAAGGCCGCTTCTTATTTTTTGAACTAAATTAGCCATGGCCTGCACATCGGAAGAAACAACCAAAGGTATTGCAAAAGCATGACAATGAGCCATAATCCCGCTTTGGGCGCCTGAAAGATATGGAAAGACAGCTACATCTGCTGATGAAAGAATGAGGTCAAATTTCTCCTCGGAAAATGGTCCAAGCAAGACTTTTATTTTATCTTTTGCAACTGAGTTAGCCACAAATTCAAGAAATTCATCCTGATAGGCAATATCTTCTGGTCTCCTCGCACCAGAGGCTACAAGAAGAAGGGCATCATCGACTGACTCTGTAACCTTTGGAAAAATCCTGACCACCCGTTCAAAATTTTTACTCCTTCTAAAATAACCCACAAGAAGAACTATCTTTTTGTCTTCAAGGCCCAATTTCTCCTTCGCTTTTGAGACAGGTTTAATCTCGCGCACACCATGAGGAATGACCCAAATTTTATCTTGATGGCCAACCCGCCCTATGATCAATTCTCTTTGATACTGTTCGTGAACAATAGTGGCATCTGCAATCTCAACCAGAGCTTTCTCAATTATTTGCTCTTCATAATCGCACTTTTTAGGGATAGTATGGAGGGTTATTGATGTTGGGATTTGGATCAACTTAAATTTATAGACTAGGGGGATGACATTCATTCCTCTCTGCTCTCCAAAGAGGGCATATTCATGTTGGATATGGACAAGATCTGGTGCTAATTTCATCATTGCCTTAAAAGCTTTATGAGGCAAGTCCGGATCATCGTAATTGAATGCAGGATAACAGTCAAGTCCTTTTCCTCCCTTATGACAGACGATATACACTCTGTTTCTGAGTCTGCGTAATTCTTTTATTAAATATGATGAGTAGGTGGCTATTCCACATTGAATGGGCAAATAGGAAGAAATTATTCCAATCTTCATATATTTCTCTTAAAGCAGTATCTCCTTTAAAGAAGACTGATGAAGAGGACTCAGAGTGCAGCACTCAGGCTAAACAGAGCTAGATCACGTATGATAGTACATCGCTTTGCCGATACAGGAATAATAGGAAAAAGACGGTTGTGTGTCAACAGGTCTAAATTCCATTTGGACAATTTTTGGACATAATCACACAAAATGGCCCAGTTTAAGTGACTCAGAATAAAAATAAAAACAAGGAAAAGTGTTAAAAACAAAATAAAAGCTGGGAAGCCTGGACTCGAACCAGGAACGGATGATCCAGAGTCATCTGTGTTACCATTACACCACTTCCCAGCACGTGGGTATTCTTCGGGGATATTATACTATAAAATATGGGCATTGTCCTTAAGTGTCACTAACGTCTCTGAACGAGAACAAAGTTGCACGATCCTGCGTCATTGCGGGCGACCATAGAAGATCCCTTGCTTGTCATTGCGAGCGCAACAGCTTTGGGACAAAGTCTATTTCTCGATCGTTTTGCTAATCTTGGCCCAGGTGTCGCGCAAGGATACGGTGCGGTTGAATACAGGTTTTTCTGCGTTAGAATCGGCAGTGTCAACGCAGAAATATCCCAGCCTTTCAAACTGGTAGCGGCTTCCCGGTGCTGCCCTTTTCAAGCTTGGCTCAGCTTGGCACGATGTTAGAGTCTCCAACGATTTCGGATTCAAGTTAGATTTATAATCAGTCCCCTCCTCTACATCGGTGGAATCTCTTTTTGTGAAAAGATGCTCGTACAAACGCACTTCAACATCAAACGCATGGTTAGCTGAAACCCAATGCAGTGTGCCCTTCACTCTGCGCCCATCAGGAGAACCGCCGCCCCGTGTTGCCGGATCATACCTGCAATGCAGTTCAACCACTTCACCTGTTTTTTTGTCCTTGATAACATCCTCACAGGTAATAAAATAGGCATAGCGCAAGCGGACTTCTCTTCCCGGGGCGAGGCGGAAGAATTTCTTTGGCGGCTCCTCTAAGAAATCATCTTGCTCAATATAGATAACGCGGGAAAACGGAACTTTCCTCGTTCCCATGCTTGCATCCTCTGGATTATTGACAGCGTCTAATTCTTCCACCCTATCTTCAGGATAGTTAACAATGACCACTTTAAGCGGGCGCAACACCGCCATAACTCGCTGGGTTGTCTTGTTTAACTCCTCGCGAACACAATTCTCAAGCTGAACCAGATCAACAATACTGTTTGCTTTTGCCACCCCGATAATATCGCAGAATTGCCTGATAGACTCTGGAGTATAACCGCGTCTTCGAAGCCCCGACAGAGTCGGCATACGCGGATCATCCCATCCACTCACAAGACCCTCTTCCACAAGTTCCAGAAGTTTTCGCTTGCTCATAATAGTATGGCTGAGATTGAGGCGGGCAAACTCTATCTGCTGGGGATGATGAACCTTCAATTCATCGAGAATCCAATCGTACAAAGGACGATTGTTCTCAAACTCTAAGGTGCAAACAGAATGAGTGATTCCTTCAATCGAATCAGAAAGACAATGGGTGAAGTCATAGGTAGGATAAATACACCATGCATCACCTGTTCTGTAGTGTGTTTTCTTGCGAATACGATAAAGCGTTGGATCACGCATCAACAAATTAGAAGATGCCATGTCGATCTTTGCCCGCAAAACGCGAGAACCATCCTCGAATTCTCCAGCCCTCATGCGCTCCAACAGATCCAAGTTTTCCTCGACCGACCTGTTTCGGTACGGACTTTCTTTTCCAGGCCTCGTCAATGTACCCCGGTATTCTCTTATCTCGTCCATACTCAAATCGCAGACATAAGCCTTTCCCTTTTTTACTAACTCGACCGCATAGTTATAGAGCTGCTCAAAATAATCAGAGGCGTGATACAGCCGGTCTTCCCAATCGAACCCAAGCCACCTCACATCATTCTTGATCGATTCCACATACTCCATCTCTTCCGTCTCTGGGTTTGTATCATCAAAGCGGAGGTTACACAGCCCTTTATAATCAGCGGCAAGGCCAAAATTGAGGCAAATAGACTTGGCGTGTCCGATATGTAGATATCCATTGGGCTCAGGCGGAAACCTGGTATGAACCCGGCCTTTGTATTTATTGGTCTTCAGGTCATCATCAATAATATCTCTGATAAAATTTGATTTTGTCTCTGGCTTATTCATTTATCGATGCCTCTCATTCGCTTTAATACTTTTTCTTTGCCAAGAAGTTCCATCGTCTCAAAAAGACCCGCTCCTCTCGTTTTACCGCTTATGGCCATACGGGTCGGATGGATTATATCTGCAGCTTTAAGCTCTCTCTCCTCGGCAATTTCGCGGCATGTTCTTTCTATGTTTTCATGGGAAAAATCTTCAAGCCCTTCAAGTTGATCGGCAAAGATCTTTACGTTTTCCCTATTCTCCTCTTTTTCAAGGTATTTCTTCCTGCCTTCTTCATCCATCTTAAAATCGTCTTTAAAAAACCAATCGGTCAGATCCCCGAATTCACTTAGGGTCTTGAGCCTTATTTTATACAGGTCCGCAAGCTTTGATATGTAATCATCTGTCACCCCCGATAAGTCAAAGCCTGCGGTTAAAAGCTGATCCTTGATAAGCGGCAGGAGTTCCTCTGTCTTCTCCTTCATTATATACTCGCCGTTCAGCCACCTCAGTTTTTGAATATCAAACTTTGCTTGAACGTCACTCATGTCGCTTATATCAAACAATTTTACCGCCTCATCCAGCGATAGAACCTCACGGTCTTCGCCAGGAAACCATCCTAAAAGTATAAGATAATTCGCAAGAGCCCCGGGCAAAAAACCCTCTCTTTTATACTCTTCAACTGAAACACCGCCGTGCCTCTTGGAGAGTTTCGCTCCATCTTGACCCAAGATAAGCGGCATATGTCCAAATTTCGGTGGCGTAAGCTCCATTGCCTCATAAAAAAGTATCTGTTTGGGTGTGTTGGATATATGATCATCTCCTCTTAGAATATGGGTTATCTCCATATAGTTATCATCGACAACACAAGCGAAGTTGT
>JGI2171J19970_10002424_pt1 | contig 10236 bp, 13 predicted proteins | sample DeeMarSWOR324_28_FD_19970 | JGI IMG/M metagenome (IMG submission 19970) | reverse complement strand
CGGAGTTGCCATCGACTGAAAGATAGGAACCATCAGCCAGTTTATTCCAACTACTATACCGATGAAAACTAAGGATATCACATACATCGCGACCACGTACTGATTCAAAGTACTTTTTCTCTCTTTTTCTGTATCCTGTATAGTCATCATGGTTTTTGACAGAGAATTCAGAGTACTATCTATTGAACCACCAGAGTTGTAGGTTTCGATCAAAATCCTGAAGGCCTTGGCCAATGTTTTACTACTTTTCAACCTTTCTTGAGCTTGTTCTAAAACTTTGATAATGTTAACGTTCCATGACAATTGATGAGCCATTTTTTTTATGTGTGGTGTAAGATTACTGTATTCTGTATTACTCGAGAAGATTATGGCTTTATGGAGCGGCATACCGGCTCTTGTCAATTCCACCAGATCTCTCAGAAAATGTGGAAAACGTAGTTCGACTTCTTTTATGTTCCTGTAATTGATGTAATTGAAGATCAACTGAGGTGTTATTATTATAAAAGCTGATAAGACTATGGTGTTTCCTAAAACTTGTCTTAATCCACTCAAAATACCGATTGACAATAAAAAGATCGAGATTAGAATAGTGATTAACAAAATTTTCATTTTTTTTGAAAGTTTTAGTTTCATTTTTATTCTCCACCTGGTGATGATGCTTTGATGAGGATGATGAATGCTACCGATATCAACGGTACGAAGAAGAATATCAGGAAGAATTGGACGAAAACCATGTTTTGAGCAACTATACCAGTAAAGCCAGACATGACTGAAGTGAGTATTATGAAGAATATGGTCCCGAGTACTATTGCTGTCAGGTAGATTTCTAGGTATATAGCTAGAGAGCGAGCAAACTCATTCAGTTTTCTTCTGTAATTATTCAAGAATGTTTTAGATTCTTCTGCCAGGTATGTGTGTAAACTGCCACCTGCCTTGAGCGTGGACAGTATTGCCCAGAACAAATCCCTCAATTCTCTGGACGGAGTTCTATCAACAGACCTCTCCAAGCTGTCGTAAACATTCAACCCAAACATTTCCATGTCAGCAACGATTCTTTTAGACTCTTTTGTGACTTCACCGTATTCCTTAAATTTTGAGAATATTTTGAAGATTTGATGTGGAGGTAACCTGGAACTAGCAATAGTTGAAAGATAGATTCCGGCAAAGGGTAAAGTCCTCTCGACAGAACGGGCCTTGTCCCTGATTATAAATTTTGGATAGTTTATAAACAAGACGAAGAAGAACGCGCATATCAAGATGGATGTGGTTATGGCCATGAAGAAACTGAACAAGAAGCCTAAGTTTAACATCGAAAAGATGATCGAGAACATAGGGAGTTCTATCACAAACAGAATTATACAAGTCAGTATTGCCATAGAAATGTATTCTTCAAGAGTTTTTCTCATTCCACTCATTTTCAGGTCTTTCCTCAGATCTTCGAAGAGTTCTAGATGTGGCTCTATGTACTTAATCAAGTAACGCATCGCAAACCTTTCGTAATTTTCCATTAAACCTCACCACTGATTATATCTATAGTTCTTTCTGGAAAGTCATAGTAAAGGTTCGTCACTCTGGCGACATCCCGATAATCTTTGATGCTCCTTTCTTGAAACCAATGTAAAACCAACATCCTTCTCCTCAATTCCTCAATCAGTTTCTTCTCTGTCAGACCCGTCCTTTCGATGATCCTATGAAGAACGACACTCTTGTTCATTATATCTGTTTTATCCTTGATAGCATCCCATTTGAAGATTTGATTAGTTTTAATTCCCTTATCTTTTGTGTCGAAACCGACGACTTCATAAACATTCTTAACCTTCCTAACATACTTTCCTTTGTACTTCATCTTTGTCAAGAAGACTATCAAATCCAAGTTTTCCAGCAAACTCGGTGGTAATGAGATTGGTGGTGTGATCAAACGATTCGTTAACTTTTCTAGTGTGTCTGCGTGCATTGTAGCAAGAGAAGGATGACCAGTCGCCATTTGTTGGAAAAGGACGTATGCTTCCTTACCCCTAACTTCGCCTAGGATTATGTAATCTGGTCTTTGTCTCAGACTCTCTTTCAGTAAATCAAAAAGATCTATTTCTCCTCTCCTCTTCTCAATCTCAGATGAAATTGAAACTCTGGCAACATGAGGAACCCAGTGTGGATGTGGTAATCGTAATTCGGCAGTATCTTCGATGCTAACGATCTTCATCTCTGGTTTGATGAATAGTGACAAAACGTTCAGGAAAACAGTCTTTCCTGTTGCTGTTCCTCCAGAAATTAACACACTACAGCCGTAATCTATGACAAACCATAAGAATGCTAAAGTCTTGATGTCTGTTGTCCCGTATTGCAGGATGTGTGTTGGAGTAAAGGGGAATTTCGTGAACTTCCTTATCGAAAAATTAGAGCCGCGTCTGGCAATGTCTGTTGCTAAAGTCCCTTGTATCCTAGAACCGTCAGGTAATGACCCGTCTAATAATGGATCTATGATTGAGATACCCTGCCCACATAGTTGAGCCAAACGAATGAGATATGAATCTAGTTGTTCGCCACTGTAAAATATTAGGTTTGTCGGTATCGAACCTAACAACGGATTTCTGTGAAATATGTACAAAGGTATGCCAACACCATCACAACTTATATCTTCTATATCAGGATCGCGCATGAGTGGTTCGATAGCGCCCATGCCAAGAAAGTCCTTGTCGATATAATAACCCAGAACTCTCTTTTCATCTTCTGTCAGTTTAATCTCGTGGTAGTCTAAAAGTTGTAAGGATTGTTTGTGGAGATAGTCTTTTGCCTCGGTTCTTTTCAGTTTAGACAGGTCTACGTCGAGTTTCTCTTCTAGTAAACGCGTAACTTTCACGAACAACTTCTTTAATCTTGGGGTTAGGGTTGGTTGGATCACGTTGTATACATAGCAGCCCCTTCTCTCACTCCATCCTATCTGGGTGTAAGCTAAAACAGGCTCACCTTTCATCGGTCTTTCAGGAATTAAAGGATAGGATGTGGTAAAGGATGTGACCTCACTCTCTTCTCCTAACCCGAGTTTAGATACTCTTTTCGTCTTAAAATCAGGGATTTCTATAGCCTCCAATTTTTCTTCTTCTGGCGGGAGAAGTTTTAGAGCACCAGTGACCTCTAGTGGTTTCTCGGGAAATCCTGCTGTGACCGGAAATGGTTGGCCACCTGGTACTACTGGTATTTTTTTTATTTGCAGACGTCTGTAACCTCTTACTAATTTCCTGAATACACGTATGCCATCAATCATCATTTAACCTCTAAGTTCTTGCCAACATTATTAATTTTTATTTCTGCTCTTTTATTTTCACTCGTTACTTCCGAATCAATCACATCATAGGTAGAGTTCAGGTTGAATAATGAGATTTCTTTGGAAAAAGGTTTAACAAGATAGATTGTCGTGTTGAGACCTTGATCCTTTAATTGGATAGTATAGTAAAACCCACCGATTTGAGAAGGTATTTCCTCTGAGATAGAGACTTCATCGCATGCCTTACAAGTGGTACCTTTTATGATATCCATACTTATCAAGTCGTTTACTAATTCTGATGTATATTCACCGACTTTTTCTTTGTAGAACTCGTTCTGACTGTAGAAATAGTAACTTATCACAGTGAACAGACTAAACGATATAACAAAAAACAAGATAAACTCGATGATGAAGCTCTGGCCCTTTTTCATCCCCTTCAAACAATAATATTGATTTTAGTTATCTTTAAAGATTCGCCAGTTACAGAACCGAGTCTTTGAATCTTTATGGATCCAGTAGTCGTACTTACTATGTTATCGTTGCTCGTGTTCAAGACGATTTTATAAAGATTTCCACTCGTGTCGTTCAACGTTCTGTACCAAAGCCTGTGCTGAACGATAATCTTATCGCCGGATCTCTCTGCTTTGCCGAAAATCACTGATGGTGGGTCGATGCCTAGAGTAGCTGTTTCGTTTTCATTAGGTGTATTCAAAGGTATCCAGTCATCCTCGGCTATGAAAGAAACTTTACTCTCCATCGTGAACATTATACTATTACTTAGTTCAGAAGAGTCAGAATCAGGATGGACTTCTAATTTTCCAGAGACTTTCAAACTCAAAGACTCTTCTCCACCATTCTGAGCTATGTTCCTTATCGTAGCATCTAGAGTTTGAAAAAAATTGTAAACATCGTCAAGACTTTTCATATCCTGTTTTTTCTGGATCATACCGTAAACCCAAGGAAGAACCATGACCATAGCAGCAGTCGCTAACATGATGATGATTAAGACCGACACTATTTTTGTTTGTCCTTTCATTCTTACACTCAACACCAGACTGTAAATACGACAGAATTGCTTGGGGATATGACCCGAACTGGGTTTGAACCAGGGGCTGCTTGGAATGTGGTAACGTTAGAATTTCTTGGTGCAATAGTTATACTCTCAAAATTTTGTATGGATACACTGCCGTTGATAATTCTTATTTCACCTTCTTCAATAGGATCAGTTCCGTCATTAGAAATAACTAACGTTATGTTATTGGCTATGTTACACGAGGCACCCAAGATAGATATCGGCTTGGAAATTCTACCCGTTATCATGCCGAGCATGAACATGTAGGCAGTTCCGACTAATGATATAGTGATTATCAAAAGAAGAATGGTTGCGATTATTGTCGATATTCCTTTCATCAGTAGAACACCTCAATCGATGTACAGGTAGTTTTGGGTAACATTAAAGACAATAGCCATAATAGTAAATATAACTTTCTTTATTTACTTTTTTATTAGTCTAACAAGTTACTGGGCCACCGGCCTGGTTTCTCGGTCCAATTGCTACTATGTTATTCACTCCGCTGTTAGTACTGACATTTAATGTCGTACATGTTGTTGTTTCCGCTGCATTAAGTGAAGTAGGACTACAACTCACTCCAGTTTCAGCATTGCCATTTAAAAGCCAAGTAATATCACCTGTATCTATAGAATCAGTACCATCGTTCCTCAAAGTGACAGTAATGTTTCTCGTAGAGGTACAATAAGCGCTTGCTATTGTAATAACTCCTCCCACTGATACAATACCTACAAAGTATAAATAAGCTGTCGATATTAACCCAATCGTTATAACAACCAGTAGTATTGAAGCTATGATGGTTGATATACCTTTTTTCATTTTTTAACCTCCATAATTATTTATGGGCAAGTTACTGGTCCACCGGCCTGGTTCTTTGGACCGATTGCTACTATGTTATTCACTCCAGGAATTACCATCGCCGTTAATTCGCAGGTTGTAGAATTTCCAGGAACAAGGGTACCAGTACCACAGGTTGGTGTAGGTTGTTGTGTACCCTCTACAATCCAAGTAAGACCATATACGTTTAAGTTTGCTGTCCCATCATTCCTAATTGCGACTGTTATAGCCCCTGAAGAATCACAATGAGCACTTGCTATTGAAACAATTGACCCAACTGTCACAATACTTGAAAAATACAAATAAGCTGTTGATATCAACCCAATCGTTATGACTACTAGTATTATCGAAGCTATGATGGTTGATATACCTTTTTTCATCTTTTAGCCTCCACAAATCATTTCCTATTAAATTAAATCGGTTCAGGCCTTCTTAAAGGTTTGGTTGGTTGATTAGGTCGTGTTAAAGGTCTTGATAAAAATGATGTTTTCGGTAAGGGTCTTGCGGGTCTTTTAAGTTTCTTACTTATATCATCCAACAATTCGAGCATTGAGTTACTCTTCTCTGACATTGTTCTGTTGGTCTTGATCATCTCATCGAATTTTTCCACCAGAGGCTTCATAGCTTCTTTAGTTATACCTGTAGTCTCTGCTTCCCCAGAACTCTTGATGAAAGATATTATCTCTTGCATGCTAGTAACTAACTCATCGATCTTCGCGGGTAACTTGGATAATTCGATCCTTAAAGCATCGTTCGATTTCGCTAGTTGATCCACCATCTGTTGATTCATCCTAACTATGTCTATTATCTCTCTCATCAGATCTTGGCTCCCAGTAGTCGATTGTATCTTGTCCATTCTTTTCTCAAGTCTTCTTATGGGAGACATAGGAATTAATTCATACTCGTCGTATTCGGACTCTTTGGCCATCACTCCACCTTTTATTAAATTCAATTTCTGAGTTTATATTATTTGTTTTCCTGTATAAAATTATTTTCTCTTGACGTATAGCCTTATCGGAATCAATCCCAGTTTTTTAACTTTGACTGGTTCCCAATCCAAGAATTCATGGTCAATGAGAATTATTCTCGTTCCTTTTTTTGCTTCTTTCTCGATTTTTTTCTGTAATCTTTCAGTAATTTTTTGGGATAAGTAAGCAACTATTACCGATGCATCATTAATTTTTTGCTTGAATAGATCAGCTTGAATTATCTTAACGTTCTTGAAATTTTTTGTGTTTCTTCTGGCAAACCGATTCAATAATCGGTTTTTTTCTATGCCAACGACTTTAATCCCTTTCTTAGCTACTTCTACCAAGATTCTTCCATCACCAGAACCAAGATCGTAGAAGACATCATTCTTTTTAATATCGGCAAAATCGATAACAACATCAATCATTTTATTAGAACTAGGGAAAAATATCGCTAATCTATTCTTCAAGATATAGTATAAACAAAAAGATAAAAAAATAGTTAAAAGTAGCCAAAGCTCTTGCATGATTTTATTTTAGTTTCTCATCTTAATATTCTGGCATTCCACCAGGCATTCCACCAGGTGGCATCGGAGGCATTCCTCCTTTCCCAAGTTTTGATGCAGAAACTACGTCGTCAATCCTTAGTATCATCTCTGCAGCGTCTGATGCGGATTTTATCGCTTGAGTCTTGACTTTCAAAGGTTCGATCACTCCTAGTTGTACCATGTCTTTAACTCCACCGCCCAACACATTAACGCCAAAAGCATTATTTCCTTTATCGTGTTCTGCTCTTAGAGTTACCAATGTGTCTATCGGGTCTAAACCTCCGTTTTCAGACAGACTTCTAGGTATAACTTCTAGTGCATCTGCAAACGCGTTGACAGCCAATTGTTCTCTTCCTGAAAATCCTTCAGCAAACTTTCTGAGTTCCCTGGCAACTTCTGCTTCTGGTGCACCTCCGCCTGCAACAATCTTGCCGACTTCAACAGCCGAAGAAACTGCACCCACTGCGTCTTCGATTGCCCTGTCAACTTCATCCACGACATGCTCTGTACCACCTCTAACAAGGATGGTTACCGCTTTTGGGTTTTTACAGTCTCTGACAAATATCATTTTTTCATCAGCAACTCTCTCTTCTTCGACTAATTTTGCATAACCCAGATCATTCTTTCTTAAGTCGTTTATGTTAGTCACTATTCGAGCTCCAGTTGCCTTAGCCAACTTTTCCATGTCAGATTTCTTGACTCTTCTGGCAGCAAGAATGCCTTTCTTTGCCAAGTAATGCTGAGCCACATCATCTATTCCTTTCTGGCATAGAATGACACTAGCTGTTGATGCTGCTACTTTGTTAACCATGCTCTTCAGCATCTTCTCTTCTTGTTCTATAAACTCCTGTAGTTTTGTTGGGTCAGTTATCTGGATTTGAGCGTCAGTCTCAGTCTCTTTGACTTCTAGAGCCGCATCGATCAAAGCAATCTTAGCATCTTTCACTCTTTTTTTCATTCCGGGATGAACTACCTCTTTATCTATGACTATCCCTTTAATCAATTCAGTATCGGATGAGGTACCACCATGTTTCTTTTCTCTTTTAATGTTCTCTGCATCTACGATGATTTTTTTATCCTTCTTCTCTGCTACCAACTGCACCGCTTCCACGACAAGGTCGGCTAACTTTGAGCTGTAGCCATAACCTGATTTTCCACTCATACTTGTTAAAGCAATTTTTTTCAAAGTTTCTTTTTCGTTTAAATTTACTGGTTTAGAGATTTTTTCCATTAATTCTAATGACTTATCTCTGGCCAAGTTGAATCCCTTTATTATCACGGTAGGGTGAATTTCCTGCTCTAAGAGGTCACCCGCCTTTTTTAGTAGTTCTCCTGCAATAACAACTGCTGTGGTCGTTCCATCACCGACTTCTTCGTTTTGGGTTTTAGCAACTTCAACCATCATCTTTGCAGCTGGATGTTCAATTTCCATTTCATCTAAGATTGTTACACCATCGTTTGTTATTACTATATCGCCAATACTGTCAACCAACATCTTGTCCATTCCTTTAGGACCAAGTGTAGTCCTGACAGCATCTGCCACTGCTTTTGCTGCAGCTATGTTACCTTCTTGAGCACCCCTTCCTTTTTGTCTCAGAGTGCCTTCTGGTAGTATCAAAACAGGTTGTCCACCTATTTGTGCTATTTGAGCCATTATTACACCTCCTTCGTAAATTAGAATTATAATGTGTATGTAGGTATATATTTAAAAGCTTTGCGGTAATTGAAAAACATTAAACCTTTTTTTATAAAAAACTCTAACAAAATTTAAATTCTCAGAATACTAATCAAAAACCTAACCCAGGATTAGAATCTCTTCGGTCTGTGCTTTTGCCAGCATTCTCTACAGTAGACTGCTCTACCTTCTTGCGGTTTGAAAGGAACTTCGCATTCTTTTCCACAATCGGCACAAACTGCCTTGTGCATTTCTCGTTTGAAACCGAAGCCTCCTTTTCTTTCGAAAGGCATTTATTTTCCTCCTAATTGAATTTAGAATTATGAATGTTATAAGCTTATAAAGGTATCATTTTTGTTGGATTAAAGGAGCTAAACAACGAATAAATCGTCTGCCGGTATTATCTCAGCTTCAACTCTTAATTCGGTATCAGAAATACTAGATGTTACTCTAAATTTATCATAAGTAAGTTTTAATATAGTCGCTTTTATTGTTTTAAGTAAAAACTCTGTTTCTTCAGGATCGAATTTTTCTTTTAGTTTATGAACGACATAGAACCCATTATCACGAGCAAATAATGTTGTAGGATAGCCGTGTATCATTGCACGTCGGATATAAATTTTAGCTAATTTTTTATGTTTTATTTCATAGTCTGCACACTTCTCATCGATTAACGCGACCAAAGGTGAAAGTTTTGTTAATATGAGTTTATTTGAAGGTGTGTCAATTTTTGTGTTTATTCCATAAGCTTGATAAAAAGAGTTTGTTATACCCCTAATAACTTTGGGCATTTCTTTAGTTACATCTGAACTTCTGTAAGGAAAGGTCAGTTCAACACCACCGAACATGAAAGGAGGTGGCTCATAAATACGGAATTTGGGGGTTTAAATCTAACATTAGAAATATTTCCAAAGTTAAAACATTTAAGTCTTACTTTCTATTCACTCTTCTCTCTGATCAACTTACTTAATTCTCTAGAAGATTCCAACTCGGGCAACTCACTCTCCAGAACAATAGGCACTCCATCTATTACCTGCTCATGACTCTTCTTCGCAACAAACATCTTTTGAGAAGAAAATATGGAAGAGAGTCCTTTCACTTGAGAAACAACTTTTTTTATTTTAACGGTATTATTAGAAAGTCCAGTGATCAAAGAAGTCTTCTCCTTACCTATTATCTCAAAGCTTGCTGAATTAACAGCAGAGTTATCGATTCCAAGACGGGAAAATTCTGAAGAAACCCTTTTCTGGAATTCATTCTTTGGTTTAATGTAAGTCCTCTCAACCCCCTTCATCTTGTAAGGAAGTTTCAAATCAATTCCAAGCAATTCTTCTAATCTTTTAACAGTATCAAGAGTGGGATTAACTCTCTGATTCTCTATTTCATAAAGAGCCTTCTTAGAAATTCCAATTTGTTTGGATAATTTCTCTAGACTTAAATTCAATTCTTCTCTTTTTTTTCTCAAATAGGTTGTGTTAATCGTGACAGTATGCTTTCCTTTTATTGCTTTAACTTCTGGTATTATCTCTTCTTTAATCATACATTCGAACATCTGTGGAGTGACAACAGGCACTTGGAACCTGGAATAGATGACTTCATCACGTAAAGAACCACGATTAGTCTTCTCAGATACAACCAACGGGTAAGCAGATACAAAGTAGGAAATTGCTCGCAAGCTCTGAGCCTGTTCTTGAACGAGTCCATCAACGTTTGTCAAGGCCTTAATCAGCATTACGAACTCTTTTCTAGCAGCAATATCAAAACAACCAGAGGTAAGGAAAAGTTGAAATTCTTTATCTAACAAATTCTTAACTAACCTATCAACAAGAAAAGATTTATTAAACATTTTAATCGTTAATTATATGGAAAGAAATACA
>JGI2171J19970_10002421_pt1 | contig 10244 bp, 10 predicted proteins | sample DeeMarSWOR324_28_FD_19970 | JGI IMG/M metagenome (IMG submission 19970) | reverse complement strand
TTTGAGTGCTATGAATGGACGGAAGAGGGGCTAAGAACCAGATTTCCACGAATCGAAGAGTTGATCCAGTTTGCCAACAAGTGCGGCTATCATAAGTTAGGCATCGCTTTTTGCCTCGGCTTATGGAACGAAGCTCGGATGCTCAACGATATTTTAGAAAACAAGGGATTCGAAGTAATTTCTGTTTGCTGTAAGGTAGGTGCTGTTGCCAAAGAAAGAATTGGTATAAAGCCTGAGCAAAAGATAGCGGGGCCAGAAAACTGGGAATCCATGTGCAGTCCTATAGTCCAAGCGGAGGTTCTCAATACTGAAAGAGTTGATCTAGCTATCATGTTAGGACTTTGTGTTGGGCACGACACCTTGTTTATCAAATACTGCCGCGTTCCCATGACAGTACTTGCCGTTAAAGACAGAGTAACAGGGCATAATCCTTTGGCGGCTTTGTATCTATCCAAATCTGTCTATTACGGAAGATTAGCGACCAAAAGAAAAAAAGCGGACGTGTAATGTAAGTTGCTTGGTCTATTGCAGAATAAATAAATGAGAAGCCTTAAGAATATATATCTGAACTTATTATTAATCTTTGTGTTGCTAAAAATGTCTCTTCGAGTGGTAGAAATTTGGATATGGTGAAGTGGTTACGGGAGCAAGATAGGTAGCAGATGATTATTGTTGGCCTGACAGGAAGTGTGGGCACGGGCAAAAGCACAGTAACTAAATTTTTTAAAGAATTGGGGGCTTACATAATTGATTGGGATGAGCTGGCTCGGGAGGTAGTCCGTCCTCAATTGAGGGCTTGGAAAGAAATTGTAGAGTATTTTGGGAAGGACTTCCTAAATGAAGACCTGACCATCAATCGACAAAAGCTGGCTGAGGTAGTATTTTCTGATAAAGAAAAGGTGACGAAACTAAATCAGATAGTTCATCCCGAAGTGTTTAAGGAAGACGAAAGAATTACAAATGAGATCAAAAGCCTTGCTCCCAATGCTCTAATTATCAAGGACATTCCTTTATTATTTGAGCTTACTCGCCCCATATATGTGGATAAAATAGTTGTTGTTTCTGCCAGTGAACGAACTCAATTAAGACGATTAAAAGAAAAGGGGATGAGTCGTGAAGATGCCAAGAACAGGATAAAATCCCAACTTCCCCTTGAGGAAAAGATTAAATCTGCCGATTTTGTTATTAATAATGATGGCACACTTGAAGAGACAAAGAGGCAGGTAGAGGAAATATATTCTTTGTTAAGGCAAGGCTGATCTTAACAAATTGTCAACAGGAGGTGATTTTGTGAATCAAATCGAGGTAAAACTAGGGGAAGCACTGAATAAAGTGCTTGTGCCCGGGGCAATGCGTAGTCTGTTACAGATGAACTTGGTTCGAAGCGCACAAATTGAGGATGGCAAGGCGAAAGTAACTTTGGCTTCGACTGCCATCCCTACCCAACATCATAGTTGGCTGAGAGACAAAGCGACGGCAGCGGTTAGTGAGGTTTCTGGGGTGGAGGAAGTAACTGTTGATCTTGTCGAAGCCAAGCCCCAGGAACTTAATCAGATTGAGACAATAATAGCAATCATGAGTGGTAAAGGAGGAGTCGGTAAATCCCTGGTAGCTGGTTTATTAGGTACCTCTTTTGCTCGAGACGGAAGGGATGTGGGGATACTCGATGCGGATATCACTGGTTCCAGTATCCCTAAGATGTTTGGTTTGGATGCTCGACCCAGCGGTAGCGAGACAGGTATTTTGCCGGTATTGTCAAGCTCTGGAATTGAAATTATGTCCATGAATCTGCTTTTGCCCAGTGAGGATGATGCGGTTATCTGGAGAGGCCCTCTCATGTCTAAAGCTATCACGCAATTCTGGGAAGAAGTTCTTTGGGGTAAGCTGGACTATCTCATAATAGACCTGCCCCCGGGTACTGGAGATGCCCCATTGACGGTGCTGCAGGCAATACCTATCTCAGGAGTAATAGACGTTTTTACCCCTCAAGAGTTGACAGAGATGATAGTAAGAAAGGCAGTGAAGATGGCACAAAAGATGAATGTTCGAGTTTTGGGGGTAGTAGAGAACATGAGCTATCTTGTATTGCCCGAGACAGGTAATAAGCTGGAAATTTTCGGTAGAAGCAAGGGAGAAGAAATGGCTAAAGCCTCTGACGCTCCTCTTTTAGGGAAGTTGCCCATTGATCCTGAGTTAGCCCGGTTGTGTGACGAAGGAAAAATTGAGAAATACAGTTCAGACGCCGTATCCGAAATGTCTATCAACGTCCTTACCGCTCTAAATGGGAAAAGTGAAGGGTAGCTATATACTGCTAATTGAGCTAGCTACCAACAAGGATATCTTCGTAGGCAAGCTAGGCAATGTTTACTTCCCCAAATCTACGTATGCCTATGTTGGCTCAGCTATGAATGGGCTCGGAGCAAGACTGGCTCGCCATCTGCGGAGGGGGAAAAAGCTGCACTGGCATATTGATTATCTTTTGAAAGAAGCTGAAGTTGACGAGATAATTCTATGCCAGGGCGATAATAGAGTTGAGTGTTCTCTAGCTCAGGCATTATCTATAGGATTCCAATGTATCCCTGACTTTGGCTCGAGTGATTGTAAATGCCGGAGCCACCTTTATTTTGCCAGTGAAAAAGGTAGGCTAAAGGCAAGGGTTGCAGAAGCAGTCAAGCAAGCAGGTCTTGCCTATGAAATTTTTCCCAAAGGAGTATAGAAAATGGCAGAAGAATTTGATGACCCGTTCAAAGAACTGGAGCAATCCGTCATGGAGGATATGAAAAGTGTCTACTCGGAGAAAACGATTGACCATTTTCTCAATCCCAGAAATCTGGGTGGAATTACCGCCCCCGATGGATTTGGCAGGATAACTGGTCCCTGTGGGGATACTATCGAAATATGCCTTAAGGTGAGTGATGGCAAGGTCATGAATGCCTCTTTCTGGACAGATGGCTGTGGGCCAAGTATTGCCTCAGGCAGCATGGTCACCGAGCTGGCTAAAGGGAAGAGCATTTTGGAAGCTCAGAGGATTACACAACAAGATGTACTGGATGCCTTAGGAGGGCTCCCTGAAGATAACCTCCACTGTGCTCTTTTGGCAGCCAATACACTTAAAGAAGCAATCGAGGACTACCTTGCTTGCCAGAACGAACCTTGGAAAAGGGTCTACCGCAGATAGCGAAGAGTAGATATAAAATGCCTTCTGTAGTTACTGTTGTGGGCAAATCAAAGTCTGGTAAAACAACTGTCGTGGAAAGGCAGGTTCAGGAATTTAGCGTTGTTTTTTCCTAACAATTCGAGTAGGCATCTTGAAATAGGCTAGCCATATGTTTCTATGTCAGCTAAGCTCGTCTATCAAACGTTGTATAGGAACCGCTGTCTGGTCCTCTTGGACATGGGGTGAGTAGCAACTGTCAATCTGCACCAGTCTGACAAGCGGCATTTTGGCGGCAATGGCAACAGCCAATTTATCGATTGTACCTGATACGATCTCTTCAGATATCACCTGAGCTCCTACCAAGGTCTTGGTGCCACGGTCGGCGATTAGCTTGTAATGGGCTGGCTTGCCATCAAACCTCTGCCTGAGCCAGCGAGTATCAACTTTCACGGAAACGATGTCCATCCCTCTCTCTTTAGCTTCCCTTTCGGTAAAACCAACAGCTCCTATTTGACGATCGAATACCTTAGTGACGAAAGGCATAACTGTCCCTTCATAGGAGATGGCATTGTTTAGGATGGCATTCCTCCCTGCTATATACCCGGTGCGGATGGCATTGGTTGCCAGTTGAATTCTTCTTTTAGAACCGACGATAACATCCCAATTCTCCATGCAATCTCCTATGGCGTAAATGTCGGGGTCGCTGGTTTGAAGATAGTAATTCACATCTATGGCACCTGTTTCACCTATCTTTAGGCCGGCTCTTCGAGCCAGCTCAACATTGGGTTTAGCTCCCGTGGCGAAGAAGATAAAATTCACTTCTAGTTCCTGCTCAGAGAGAATTACACGCTTGCCCTCACCCTGACTTCTTATGCTCTCTATTCTGGCATGCGGGATTAGCTCCACTCCACTGTCCTTAATTACGGCTTCTAGCATTTCTGCCATGTCTTTATCGATGTAATCACGTAGAATCTCCCGTCTAGCTAATAAGTAGACCTTAGAGTAACCCCTCGACTTTAGAGCCGCAGCTATTTCCAGGCCTATGAAGCCACCTCCGACAATAGCTGCCCTATCATATTTTGGAATGATGTTCCCTAAGGCTACGCCATCAGCCATGTCGGTGCTTAACACGAATTCGTTTCTACCGTCCAGTCCGGAAAAGGAAGGAAGAGAGGGGATAGCACCTAAGGCTAGGATCAATTTGTCATAGTCATATCTTTGCCCTTTGGCGGTCACGTACCTTTCCTTCCTAGAGATATCAATAACTTCGGTATTTAGATGGATATTGATGCCTCTTTTTTCATAGAATGGTCTAGTGCGTAAGCCACGAATCAATTCCTCCCAGTGGGCAACGGTTCCGCTTAGCACCAGAGGCATTTCGCAGGGTGGGCATCCGAGATCCGCCCTTTTGCTAAAAATACTAATCTCGGCATTGTTCTCTAAGCGGCGAATTTGGAGCGCCGCTATTGCACCGCTATCCCCAGCACCAATAATGCATACTTTCATGGCCCTCCGCTATCTTTGCGCCAGTTTTTCGATTCTAACTAAAATATTATCCGCCGTCTGGGACAATTCTCTTAATTCTTTTTTTAAGGCTTTTAGCCAAAGGGGCACTCCTGCCTTGAGAACAGAAGAAGGTTGAAATTGATAGCTATAGGCCGGCACTCTCATTCCCGTAATTTGGCTTATTCTGTAACCCGACCATGGATTCTGTTGACAACCAAAGGGTGAAGCTTCTCTTTCAGCAACTGCCCTGGCAAATTGCCCACAATTACCATACCCACAAAGGCCACAATTAAGCTTAGGCAAAGCCTCATAGATATTTCTTATTTTCTCCCTAGTAGTGATTGTCGTATTTCCTTTGTAATAAAGCAGTCCACTACCTTAGTGGCTCTTTTGTCTGTCTTAATCTCCTCTTGACCCATTTTACTTAGAACTGGAGTTCAACACCAGCCATTGCTAATTCGTCATCTGTAATCGACCTCAGGGGTATAGGAGCATTTACATCCATTCTTGGTTCGTTTTTGAAGACGCCAGCAAGTTCTTTGTTCAAAATAAAGACGAACCGGGAAAGGGGCAAGTCCATAGAACAAGCGTCTTGACATTGGCCACAATGAGCAAATCTGCACAGGTCGCAGTTCAGCTTTTCCATGAGGCCAATAGGTTCAATCTCTAACTTCTGTGGTCTTACCTGTTTACTCCAGTCATGTAGCTCAGCTATTTTCTCCAGCTTCCTGTAAATCATCACCCAATCGCAGCCGCTTGTGGGATCCAATTCGTATTTGCCGCCCGTATTTGTTACACCACATAGCACATTTAACAGTCCCTTAGGACATTGCACGAGTGGGCAAATACCTGCTATTCTCCCAGGTTCCAGCATTTTTCGCACATCAAAATCAAAGTCTCCGCATAATTTCTATAAATGGTTCGTCCCAGCCATTTCGTGAAACAAAGCTTCGGATTGTGGGTGGTCATTTATCGCGGGCTTCGTCTCGGCAACCTCTGAATTACGCAATTTATGCAGAGAAATACACTTATCATCGCTTTGTGTGTAGTAACTTTCCTATCGAACGTCTATCTGCTAACCCTGCCGGGTCTCATTACCTCACCAAAATTCCTGGGAGGGCGAATTTCATCTAAGACCGATAGCCTACCTAGCTTCTCCAAGCGTTTAATAATAAGATCCCAGGCACAATCAATCTCAGGGTCAATCTCGCATTTGCCATGTTGTGAGCCTCCGCAGGGGCCATTAAGCAATGACTTGGCACATCTGGCAATGGGACAAATGCCACCAGTTATGGCCAATATGCAATCTCCGCAAGCGGCACATCTTTCCTCAAGAGTGCTGTCCTCTCTAATCTCCGAGCCCATAAAGAGGGTGTTTTGAGAAGGGAAGGCAGGGTAATCAGGTAGAACTTGAGTTATAGTTTGCACTCCCAAACCACAAGCTAATGACAGAATGGCCTCTATACCCTCTATTTGGGTCTGAAGCGTAGTAAGTGTCAAATAAGAGTCGCATTGCTTGGGCAATGTAGTTACCCTCAGGTTGAAATTTTTGCTTCTTAACTTCCCGCCAAGCTCAAGCAGCTGAGCTAGGGTTCTGGCTTCTCTCAAGCCTCTTGGTGGCTGGGTACACCCATCACAGCCGGCAATTAAAATAGAATTATAAGGAGATAGAAAATCAAGAATTTCATCCAAAGGTTTCTGAGTTGTTATTATCAACGCTTGACCTCCTTTGCACAGGTATTTTCTATCCTTGCCTTAAACTCTCGTAGCTCTTTGTAGAAAGATTCAGGATATCTTGGGGCTACAGAACAAAAGTGAAGCCTTTCTTCAAGGCCAATTTGGCTTAAAGTCTTCTTTAGTGCTCTGATTGCCGTCCGAGCCTCCTTACTTCCTGTTTTCGATTTACAATCTTCTTCGGGACAGGCGGCTATCAAAATGCCGTCTATTCCTTGTCGGAAAGCCTCCACGATGTGTAGAGGGTCAACTCTTGCAGCGCAGGGCATATCTATGACATGAACATTGGAATCAAATTCTTCATCAAGTTTGGGAAAAACAGACCACTGACAGCGTAGTACTAAAATATTTAGTTTTTTCTTCTCTTTGGGTAATTCGGATATTAAGGCTGATATTCGATCCTCTTCCCAGTGCTCTAAATCCAAAGCAAAAGCAGGACATAGGGTTACACATAAACCACAGCCGCGGCATAATTCTAGATCGAAGGTAGCGGCTCCCTGTTCCAGTCTAGCAGCATCGTAAGGGCAGTAGAATACGCAATTGCCGCAACTGATACATTTGTTTCTATCTGCTTTAACCTTCAGACTATGTTGCTTTAACTTGATTAGCTCTTTAGCATAGCCAAGTTGCTCCAGTAAAATATTAAGCGCTACAATCCTACGCCCGGTGATCGAGCTTCCCCTTTCAAATCGGCAGTAATTCTCATCGCAGGCGAGAATATAGATCATCCTTATTCCCATGGAGGATATGGCTTTCAAAAGAAGCTCTGGTGGGATGCGTCCGACGCAGGGGATGGATAAGGGAATGAAGTTAGAAATTCCGAATAGCTTCTCTACATCCTCAAAGTCGGGGGCGCTTCCTTTACACATAATGACCAAGGAATCAGACTTATATTCCTCTTTTGCGTTCTCAAGGTATCTGGTTAGGGAATTTATATCATAGTAGATAATGTCGATTGCTTTGGCGGGGCAACTGGAGTAGCAAATTGCACATGCCTGACATTTTTCTATCTCCAGAAGTAATTTACCTGTTTCATGGTCTCTTTTTATTGCTTCAAAAGGACAGGCGGAGGAACACACAGCACAGCTGCTGCATGATTCTTCGTCTATTTTAAGAGCAAAACTTGGCTGATTATCTAATAATTCCAGTTAACGCACCCTTTGTCACTAATTTAGAGAAAATTATAACTGACTACTTTCACCTCTAGGTCCATCATTTCTAGTCTAGAAGAACTTTAAATATCCCTACCATTTTAGCCAGAGTAGAATTTAAGGCAAGAAAATTAGCGCNCTCAATTATTTGAGTTCTTGTTGCTTATAAAAGCTTTTTTCTCAACTATTCAATTCCGGCAAACTCTTCTGGTGCAAACGTGGTAAAGGGAAGCCCTTCTTCGATATCTTTCCCNGGCAGGTAATCAAAAGCTTTCTGAACTGCATCACCNATTTTCAGGGAAATGGCCCANAGTGGTATATTNGCGGGACACACATCAGCGCATAAGCCACATCCTACACAGGACGNGCTCACATGGAATAACCGTACTAGGTGGTAAAATATCGTGTCAGAAAGCATGTTTACATATCCCGTTTTCTCCAGCTCTGTTTCATAGTAAATCGGCCCATGTTCGCTGGTTTTGGTGTCGAAAAAGCATACATGGCAATAACAAATGGGACAGACCTTGCTGCAATTATGGCAATCTATGCATCTACTAAACGTCTTTGTTAGATCACCAATACCCAGAGCTTTCGTTTCAAGCTCGTCAGAAAGCTTCTGTTTCTCAACTTCCCTCTTATTCCGTATTTGTTCTATCGCTGCTGAATCCAGTCCGTCTTCACCGAACTGTCCCGATATACCTTCTACTGAGCTCACCCCTTTATCGGTGTTCAGGAGTAGTACGCTCTGTTTATCAATGCTCTTGTTTCCAAGTAGTGATATGGTAATGTCAGAGTTGTATGGCACAAAATACACACAAGCCTTGCAGGCAGGCCTTATATTGGGAATAACTTCACCTTGTTCGACTGCCTTCCAATATTGAGGTAATTGTTCCTCAATATTACCCGCTATAGCCATTTCCAGTGGATAGACTCCACCACAAGTTGAACTTATGAGCAGGATGTTTTCCAGGCTGCCTTGAGTACGTTTCACCAGTTCTACAAACGCCCTCAGTTCGCAAGGCCTTAAAACCACAGCGATAGGTTCAGTAGCAGCTTCCATTAATGTTAGCCGAGAAAGCTGTTTGGCCAAATTGACCGGCATTAGAGGGAAAAGTGGCACAGTAGAGTCGATATCGTCAGGATTGGTAATAAGTGAATAAGAGATAGTACCATATTCGCCCATCTTTCTGAGCGTCAAAACGCCTTCAACCTTGCCGTTTTCTAGAAGAAATCTGAGTAACTGTTTCAGACCCTCATCTGGACCTTTGCTTATTTTTAGTACCTTAGGCATTTTGATCCTCCTGTTGGGAAGATACCCCTGCGTAAGACTGCTCCACATCTAAGAATTCTTCTTTCTCAAAAGTCGTCAACGGGAGGGGTTCATCTATATTCTTACCAGGCACATAGTCAAACGCTTCTTGGTTTCTATCACCAACTACGGTGAATATTTGCCCTACTGGGATAGCCATAGGACAGGCGTCCTCACACATACCGCATGATACACAAGAAAGGGACATATGCAGCATTCTTCCGACATGAAACAATAGAGTATCAGTAGGAACCATCAGTCTGCCTCTTGCTTCTGCTCTCGTGAAGTAATCTTCAAAAGTAAATTTCATCTTATCTGAATCGAAATTGCACTGCCGGCAGTAGCATATAGGGCAAACCCTCATACAATTATGGCAATTTATGCATGCGCTGAAGGCTTCTATCAGTCTGTCTATTCCTTCAATATCCGATCTTAATGCATCGTTAGTCTGCTTTCTTTCCCTCTTTCTCTTTTCGGTTAACTTATTCACTTTAGCTTCCCAATCAGATATATCTGTTTCCACCGGGATACCCAGTTTGTTCAAGATATCTTCACCTTTGGAGCCATTGGGAATGAGGAGGATACCACCGCTATTCGTTCCCAGCGTTCCTGCATGTAAGTCTTCACTACCGATAGCAGAAGACTTATCACATATTCGGCACACTGGTCGCATGGGATTGCTGTCCCAATTTTGAGAAGCATCTTTGAATACTTCATCACCCTTTACTGGATCTCCAAAATAATCGGATAGAGGTATCACACCTGGGCAGTCCACAGTGATAAGGAGCATCTTTTCGAGATCCGCTTGCCCGAGTTTAGCTAGCTCAATTGTCGCTCTTGCCTCACAGGGCCGTATGATAGCGGCAATCCTATTCTTCCCTTTTCCATGCTTTGTAAGGTTGGAAATAACTCTAGCTCCTTGGACTGGCATTATGGGAGGCAACGGAGAAGCTCCTTCAAGAAATGCTTCGTTTTGAACCAAAAAATAGGCAAACGAATCGCCCGTTGGCACTCTAGCGGGAATAAGGACAGCGTCAAAGCAGCCCTGTTTCAGTGCCTGTTTCAGGAAATTGAGGATAGCTTTTTCTTTACCCTCCTCTGCCGCCAAGATTGCCCCCTTTTTAGTAGCAACCATATTAACTCTCCTTATCAGTCCTTAAATGCCTCTATAAGGCCATTATTTTTTAAGCTTTTGTCTGGGAAGTGAGTGAAAATCAGTTGAAGATATCAGCTTCGCTGCAGCACTCACCTCTCTGTATGCAATAGCTATCAGTCATTTCTATATGCATTACCAGTTTCTTATAAGTTCCGCATTGGTCTGACAAACCAGAAGTACGCCAGTGTCCAGCATCCGAATATGATAAAGGCTCCATTCAGTATGGAACTC
>JGI2171J19970_10002419_pt1 | contig 10251 bp, 7 predicted proteins | sample DeeMarSWOR324_28_FD_19970 | JGI IMG/M metagenome (IMG submission 19970) | reverse complement strand
CTGGTGAAGACTTGATTCGGAAGCCAGTCTTGAACGTCCATATGAGACTGCCGCTCCTGGCGTCTAGGCAGTAGACGTTTTTGTCCTGCGAACCCACGTAGACCTTGCAATCCACCACGCCTGGCGAAGAGACTACTCCTCCGCCTGTAGTGAACATCCACCTGAGAGTTAGATTCGTTGGACCTGACTGCCCAGTAGCGGTGTGCGCTGGGTCACGGCGCCACATAGGCCACGGCTTGGTACCGAATGCCCATACCTCGTTTGGAATTATGTAGCTATCCATTTCGTTTTCTTCTATGTAACCCGGTATAAGGTATAGATTGCCGTAGGCGATCGCGACGGACTCTCTTGGAGCATAAGCTTGTATGGGGAGCTTCCACACGAGCTTCCCCGTATAAGCGTCCAAGCATACAAACTCAGATCGACTATACTCACCAGTAAAAGGGTCCTTCGATACCGCCTGACCTGTTGTGGCGTAGACCTTGCCGCCGGCAACAACCGGCCATCCTGGAAAGAAGAGAAAACATGGGCCCTTGTACTTCCACACTAGCTTTCCAGTGTTCACATTTAAGGCGTACAGGTGCCCATCCTTGTTGAGCTGATAGACCTTGCCATATGCGGCGGCGCAGCCGCTGGCCCAGTATCCGAACTGAGTACCTGGATTGAACATCCATAAGATTTTGCCTGTGTGGGAGTCGAAGCAGTAGAACGTATTGTCGTGTCCGCCGCCCCTGAAGAACTTGCCGTGATAATAGGAACCAGAAAAGATCATCGCTCCTTTTGTTTCCGTGTCCCAGATGACTTTCCCTGTCTTAGCGTCTAAGGCCATTTGGTGAGGCTCAAACGATCCAGGGAACACCTTTCCATCACCATATTGTATACCAGAACCAACCGATCCGCTGCCAGGGATGGGGACCTCCCAAGCCAGTATGGGCGGTTTCGATGGATCAGAGAAATTCCAAGCTTGAACAGACGACTTACCCTGAGTGTAGAAGACTTTTTCCTCTGAACTGTAAACACCCTCAGCATAAAAGGCTGTACTGGCAGAAAAATTGTCGCTGCTCCATAAAACTTCCCCGGTTTCTGTTTCAAGACAGCTTTTTCCTACGACAAGACGGTTGTCATCGATCTTGTACGCTGCTGGCCATCGCACAGGGGCAGAGACGGGGGATCTCCAAATGATGCTTCCCGTGTCCTTGTCAAGGGCGATTACATCCGTGTTTGTTGTGACGAACACTTTGCCGTTGAAGGCTGCGACATAACTTTGTATGCCCGTTATTGCTGTTTTCCATAGTATGTCTGGTGCTTCTGGGGCGGGTCCCGCGGAGAAACGCGTAAAAGTTGAGTTGCCATGAATCTGTGGCCACTCGTACTGGAGTAAATCACCGTGATCAGCTGCTGAATTAACATTCGCAAACGCACTTGAATCAACTGTGCTGCACATAAAATTTGAGAACACAATGAAAGCCAAAAAGATCAATAACAAAGCCAAGACGATTGCAACCATTCCATAGGTACGTTTTGAATTTCCCATTCTTTCACTTCAAAGGGTTTACTTGTGGTGGGGCAAAACTGCATTTCCTTGTGAAAGCCGTAGGCAGCTCAACTCCACTCAAGAAATTTTCAATACTGTATATGAGTCTTTACTTTAATTCTGATTTTAAGATTTCTGAAATATCAAAAGCACGACGGAAATACATCTAGGTAGACTATTTTGCTCGATTGTTACTTCTGCTCAAAAACCCGTCCCAGTATATCACAAAGGCATGTTAAGTTGTCGAGTTGCGCGCGCGCACGCACAAAGACCAATCTAAGCACACACCTGGGTGAACACAAAAACGTCCATAAAGGATTTGGCACTTGATTCAACTAGCAATGCGCGCGCCAAGGATATCCATTTCTTGAAGAAAAAAATATTCCGACCACATATGCGCGTGCCAGAACAAGTACATACCCATTTGACTAATGTTAAACAAGACATTTAATAGATAGTTGAAAAAATATTCTAATTGAATGTTTACAAAAATAAAACGTGGAAAAGAATTATGAAACTCAGTAAACGTAGAGCCATCTTTTTGGCTTTTTGCATAACCGCGTTGTGCATTCTATTGGCAGCAGCTCTACTGCTGCACCCTTCGTCGGACTTGCCTGCCCAGCCAGACTATTCGCCCTCAATCGCGAAGGCGATCAAATTCTTCGAGGGGTCGCGCGAGCCTTACGCCCTCCTTTTTCTCGATGTGATTTACCGCCGCTTCGGAATCGTGGAGTTCGCCGATGCCTTGCAGCGCTACGACCAAGTGCTATCGGAGCGTCCAGTTAATGCGCCTACTCTGTCCGCGCTTCGTCGCATCGCCGATCATGACAACCTCCCGACCTCTTCGGATCTTTTTACTGCGAAGATGCAAGGCGAAGGCAACTATCTCACCATCCCAGCCCTCTATTGTGATCAACTGGGGCTACCTGCCGGTTACGAAGCAATGTTCGAAGAGGCGGTATACTCGGGGGGGTACCTGCTGACTCACGTGCTACTGGCATGGATCTGGATTCAGGAAAACGGTTGTGAAGTGGCACTGCCCGACGCCTTTATTGAGTTCATGTACCTTTCCAACGCTGCGCTGATCGATTTTGATCCCCTTGTGTACGACATCGAGCTCGAAGCTGCGGCTTTTCTATACCTAGCGGGGCAGGGCGCGCTGGTCAATGATACCTTTGTCGAGCGCGTCATCACGGCCCAGAATGCCGACGGGAGCTGGAATACCCCCGACAACCCTGATAGGTGGCACGCCACAGTCTTAGGGCTCTTGTTATTGCTACACGTGGAATTTCCCGCCGACTCCTATCCGCCGATGCTCGTTCCCGCGTAGCGGGCGCAGCTAAAATTATTATTTAAGAGGTTTATCAAGTTTACAGAACATTGAGTCCACAATAGGATCAGAGGAGAGAGCTGTACGTGATTTTATTGATGACCACCGCTCCGCCCATAAAGTCACCTTGGGGTCTTGGTAGGAGACTTCCCCCGCTAGGATTAGCTTATGTTGCTGCGACTCTCGAAAAAGCGGGTTTTGAGGTAGAAATCCTTGACAATTATCTGCTTAAGAAGCCAATCGATTATGTCAAACGCGAAATTGAAAGACTAACGCCAGAGATAGTAGGCATAACATGTAGCTCCGCAACCTATCGCCGATGCGTTGAAACAGCCAAGGCTGTTAAAGAGGTACTTCCTTCCTGCAAAGTAGTAGTCGGAGGACCCCACCCATCGTACGTGCCTGACAGCATGTTGCAACATTCAGAGATAGACTACGTTGTCTTAGGAGAAGGTGAAGCCACAATCGTGGAACTTGCAACCCAAATTACGAAAGACGAAATAGACCCGGCTATTGCCACAATTCCAGGCATCGCCTACAGACACGAAGGAAAAATGATAGAAAATGCTCCGAGATTTATTAGTGATATGGATCAGATTCCTTATCCAGCTAGGCATTTACTGCCGATGCACCTCTATGACAGAACGATGGAATTTTTGAGCGTTAGACCTGTAGATACCATGAACGTAATACGGGGTTGCCCATATAATTGTGCATTTTGCGAGATTAGAAAGTTATGGGGACCAAAAGTCCGGGCCTTCAGTCCACTTAGAGTTGTAGAAGAAATCGATCATCTTGTTAACAAATATGGTTCAAAAGGAATTTATTTTGTCGGTGACAATTTCACGATTCAGAAAAGGAGAACAGCAGAAATATGCAAACTGATAAAAAACTATAAACTAGATATCGAATGGGTTTGTGACACTAGAGTCGACCTGATTTCACGAGAGCTACTGAAGAAAATGAAAGGCGCTGGATGCCGAACTATATGGTTTGGAGTGGAATCAGGTTCTCCCCGCATTCTAAAAAAGCTCAATAGGGGTATTATCCTCGAGCAAGCTGTCGACGCATTTAAGCTTTGTAGGGAAGAAGGAATTCAGATTGCCTGTTCATTCATGTTGGGAATACCTGGAGAAACAGCCAAAGACATGAAGGCCACGTTGAAGTTTGCAAAGAAATTGAATCCTGACTGGTGTCAGTTTAACATCTTTATCGCGTATCCTGTTAGTAGCCTGTACCAGGAAGTACTGCAGAAGGGTCTTCATGATCCCGTGGAAGATTTTGTAGTCTACGTCAAAACGGAACATTTCGATTATGAAACGTTGTTAGAGGTTCAGAGGCGATTTCACAGAGAGTTCAATAGATCGCCAAAGAGGATACTTCGAAAAATCAGACGAGAAGGTTTTTTGAGCATCTTAAGAAAGAGCCTCAGACTTCCGTCCTCAAGCGATAGTATGAGCTTTAGATAAAGACACCTGCTATTACTAATTTTTGGTTATCATTGGTTTACGTAATAGCATGACAATTGTAGGTGTGGGAACTCCTATGGGCGTTAAGCGTTTGACTTCGCATACAGTAAATCTTTCACTGACCATCTGCTTCAAGCCTTTCACTGTGAAGTAGTTTTTGTGAGCGTCCCAACGCAAGCTTTCTCTCCCTTCAGGGACTTCTATTATCAAATGACCATTAGCTCTGAGAACTCTATAAGCCTCGTCCAAGAAGCTGTGCGGATTCCATAAATGCTCTATTACTTCAGAGGCTAAAATTACGTCGAAACTGTTCGGGGCAAAAGCTAATTTCTCTGCGTCCCCAGCCACAACTAAAAGAGCTCGACGTCTGTGAGCTAGATTAGCAATCGTTGGCAAGTCTACGGAAGTTACGTAATTCCCCATTTTCCTTATGTGCTCACCAATAAATCCATCTCCACACCCAACATCTAAGATCCTTAATCCATTGCCTAAACCACTAACCATATCAAAAATGGTTTGGATTCTCTCCACATTTAGCGGGCGAACGCGCGCCTCAGCTGAGCTGTGAATCAAATGCGCCGCATATTGATCAAATTTCTGCCACTCCACCCAACTTCGCTTACTCCGATTCCTCTGCCCATACCGACTCTCTCTTATTATTATTCGCTTCAACTGGAGAGGATGCGATAATAGATATATAAACCCTTGAACCTGTCTTTTGAACATCGTCAACATGGACTCGTGCGCGCGGAAGGACCCCATCAAAAACGCGATTAGCCTTCTCATATTTTCACTTTGTTCTTAATAGGTTAAAGTTTAGTATTAGGTTTGCGCCTTTTACTTCAGCCATACACTTTAGTTTCCTCCCTTCCTCATACTCGACCCAACACGCCTATTCGACGCCGGGTCTCGCGCGCGCAAAGCGTTTTATTGGATTCTCTTTCTGCCAGCTGTAGCGCCTTTTACGGGTCTTCGTGTTAGCATAAATATGGTAGGACATACACATGCAGCTCCGTCGTCACTTTTCCATTCGTATCATGCACGCCTTTCAAGAAAGTGGCCGACTATAAGAATGCGAAGCGCTTCAACCCCAACACTGTTAAACTAATATTAGGAAAAACGCCTCCGGATACGATTGTAAAAGCGAGTAATTGACTGGAAGATCTCTGGCTTACCTAAGAAATCGACGCTGATTGCATCGTAGTCACATACAGCATAGCACTCTAAGCATTTAGTACATTGAGCAAGCGAACCATGATCAACCAAACTAATGTCTACGGGGCACACTTTTTCGCACTTTCTGTCATCCATTATACGACACCAACCGCAATAATCTACATGATAATCCTCGCAATCTTCGGGACACCCCTTCATAACGCATCTCTCTTGCTTTACCCGCGGTTTGATGAACGGATTTAAGGCAGCGACTATGCCTAGAAACGCTCCCACGGGACATATTCGTTTGCACCAGTATCTCTTTTCTCTCAGGCTTAGAAGGGTCGCCACTATTGGCACTGAAAGCAGCTCAAGCCACCATACCATCCACATTCGGGTAATTGCCATCATGCTCTTGAAATGTATCATGCCTCTGGACACTATTCCTATAGGGCAAACAGCACAGAATACAGGGAACTTGAGAACAGCAGAGCCAACAAGCGCTGATGCCAAAATCCCTTTTGCCAAAACTCCGTTTACTTTGCGCAGTGGACATAACAGACATCCCAGATGCCCCTCCTCTCCCTTATGTTTACCCTGTCTTCTCTCTAGCGCTCTCTTGTTCCGTTTAGCCTCAACTTTTGGAAAAAATTTCTCGACACTTCTATCAAAGCTATCTATGATTGTACCGACCGGGCAAACCCAACTGCAGAAAACGTTTCCCAACAGAACTGTCAGAATTACGAAGAAAAGAATAGCAGCTATAGTAGGAATAAGAAGCAAATGCTCAACCTGACCCGTCAGCAGAACCTGTAGCCCGCCGAATGGATCCATAATCCAAAAGCTTGGATTTACGCTACCATAATAACTCAAAAATGTGCTGCAAGGTGCCTGATTAATTGGCACCATAAAGAATGGTTGAATGGAAGTGAATCCAGATATTTGACCAGTTGGCTTTACAAAAAAGAAGCTGCTTGCGAATAATAGCTTGCCCCTAGGCAAGTATGCTACTGGCAACATAAAGAGGAGCAAGAACGCGGCTTTAACAGCCCATCTTAGGTATCGTATACTCTTTTTGCGAAATCTCTTGTTCGGTCTCAAGTTCCTCATCTTGCTCAAATTCAAGAGATAATTATTCCATTGAATTGCTTACTAGAAATGTGGGAGGGATGCATCGTGCATTAGCTTCAAAAAGCTAGATTATATTTTAACCTTTCCATTTTAGGCAAAAAATGTGCTAGTCTAACGCATTAGACGACGGTTTTAATGACCGCGCCAATACAACTGGTTTATCCTCAAACGGATCTATTTGAGTTGTTTTCGGTTTCTTTCTCACGTAGAAGTACGCTCCAGCGAATGCTAATACGATGGCAACAGTGGCTACAATCACGTATAATCCATAGAGAGGGAACGCAGGCGATCTCGAAATAGACCAGATTCTTAGGTGTCCACTACATTTGATGCCAGCAAACATGCATCCAACCGTGACCATCTCCGTGACTCCATCTTTGTCTACGTCGCCCGAATCAACGTTCCAAGGACAAGTACCGTCTCCGGAGCACCAAATCTGGCTACTTTTCAGCGCTAACGTTTTCCCATCCCAATCCCAGACACTGAGCTCAGCCAAACTAGTGCCGTTCCAAACAAATTCGCTGGTAACTATTTCCTGCTTTCCGTCTCCGTCAACGTCTTCAATAGAAACGGATTTAATCTCAGTAAGGTTGAAATTGTACCATTCATGGCTCTTCTCAAGCGTCAAAGTTTCTCNGTCCCAGCTCCAGACCCTGAGCTGAGCGTTGGCCCTCGTACCATCATAAGTGAAGCCCCCGGTAACAATCTCAGGAAATCCGTCCCCATCGACATCGCTAGTCCTAGCGGCGGCAGCAATGGTGTTTCCCATCACGTGCCCGACTATGTTTAAAGCAGTTCCCTCTACCATCTGCCACTCTTGGCTCTTCTCGAGAGTCAACTTCTCTCCATTCCAGTTCCAGATTCGAAGCTGACCGCTACTGTTTTCAAGGTCATGATCGAAGCCACTAGTAATTATCTCAATGACACTGTCACCATCTACATCATTAGCGCTAACAGAGTTGACGATGGCTTCCTCTGCGGCGCACCACTCCTGACTATTCTCTAAAACCAAAGTCTCACCATCCCAACACCAAATTCGAAGCTGAGCGAAACTTACTGTGCCATTGAAGTCGACTCCTGCCGTGATTATCTCGGTGTCACCATCACCATCGACATCACTGGCGTAGACGCCTAGAACTCTGGTTCTGTTTATCGTGCTCCATTTGTGCCCCTTTTCCAGCGTTAGATTTTCTCCGTCCCAGTTCCAGATATTGAGCATACCACCTCCATGCGTGAGGCCCCCAGTGATTATCTCAAGAACGTCATCGTCATCAACATCTTTAACAAACACGTTGTGACCACCGGGGATGCAACCTGTCCAATTTTGCTCTTTTTCCAGCGTTAAGGAACCTTCTTCTTGGGCGTAGGCCCCAAGACTCGGTAGCAGAGAGAACGACAACAATAATGCAAGAAAAACAAAGAGAATACTTTCGTATATTTGATGCTTCAAGGCTGAACACCTACTCCCATACCTTTATAAAATGCCATAAAAAGGTGGCGCTAAAGTTCTTGAGATATGTCTCTGCGGCGTAGTTGAGAAAATGGGCCTCAATCAAAACAGATCTTATTTCGAAGGCCCAATTCAGCAAGTAATAGTCCAGATTGTCTTTCAGGTTGCATAGAGTTAAACTTTCTGAAGCGTGAAGGTTAATTATGTGTTGGTAACGGTCCTCAGTTGACATGTTACTAGTCAATATTTGCTGAAGTAATAGCTTCTCATCTACCATTTCGTCCTCTGCAATGTCCATAATATCAATTAGCTCTTCCAATTTTAGCAGCGAGTGATAAACGCTAGGAATTCTTTTTTGCAAGCTTTCTATGGAAAGCAATAAGTCACTACGAATCAACGATGGAATGGCGTGAAGTGGCTGACGATTTTTCAAGAGAACTTTGATACTTTCAAGACCTTCATAAAAATCAATCAACTCATCTAATTGAACAAGCAACCCTGAGCTTCGAGAATTGACATCATCCAAAAAAAGCGTTAGATACTCTCCTGACACACCCACAATGTGACAATTTGTTTCTTCTAATCCAGTTAATACTCCTCGAGCATTGGAAGATCTCTCCTTAAGCGTGGACATCAAGCCACGAACTTGAGAGCACAGCGTATTATTTAGCATGCCCAAACGTTCGTGGTGCAAATCTGGTTTCGGTGTTTTCATGACATATGGATGGGCTGTTTTCAACAAAATTTCTTCACCACTAGATAGATAGAAAATGGAGTTGATGAACAACCTTTGAGAACTCGGCAAAATTTCTGGATGCACGGTGGAGAGAACAACTTTTCCGGCCCCGTATTTTCCAGCAATAATGGATGGGGACCCCCAAAAGTCATTTATGACTTCTGTCTGAGCCGAGAAATTGTAAGCCTTCGTAATTTCTGGAAAGTATAAGGAGAGATTCTCTGTCGAAGAATAGTATGAACAAATTGTTTCCATGTCACTTCCAACTCTGCTAATGAATGGTCCCATAAAATAGTGCTTTCGAGAAACTTCGAGTAACCGAAAACTACTGGACTCGAAGATTGTGTCACGTTCAATAAGACTGGCCCCCGTAAATTCGCGTAGGCTCCATATTGCCCTGCCATTGCAACTTCCGCGTCCAACAGTCCCAGTTCAATTCCTAACACCATTCCTCCACAAGTTCCGAGAAAACCTCCTCCTAGCCGAACAAAGTCCCTAATACTTTCCATGTCCTCTTCGCCAAGGTAGTTCTCATATGGGCCACCTCCTGGAAAAGTAATAACGTCATATTCAGACAATTCTCCTCGGCGCAAATTTTCTTCGCGTACTATTCCTAGGCTGAAACCAGCTTCTTCAAGCGGATATATGTGTTCAAGGGAACCTCCGGTTACGCCACCGCCGTAGAATACTGCCACCTTAGCTTGCTTCAACGGATAAGCAAGCACCTCTATGTTCCTGCGAGTCTTCAGGACAGAAACATTAAACTCTGTAGAAAGCTTTTCAACGTATTGCGGAGAAACAGTTGAGCACAGAATGTTACCACATGACAAGCCCGGACAAGAAGGAATGATGAAGTCTCCACTAGCGAAGGCATACTCAGCTTCATCAACCGATATATCCAGCGGCTCTGCTAGCCAATATGCACTCACATTAAGATGTAGAAGCGTATTAACAAGCCTAACCGCATTCATCTGACTAGACCACAAATCGGTTTGCATCGAAATAACATAGACCCATGGCGTTTGATTTTCAACCATCATTAAATAAACTGAGGAAAAAAGAGCCGTAAAGAAAAGCAGCAAGACTACAATCCCAAAGGCAGGCGAAGCAAGTTTCCTTAACTTTTTCATGAGCAAATATCTGTAGCTCCAGTTAGATGAAAAATTATGGCATAAGAATATTTAAGATGTCACTTATCTCGCAGATCGCACCTGTCATCTGTTTGCAGAAGTATTGTGTAGAGAAGTCTTATATCCATACAAAAGAACTTTGAAATGCAATAGAAAATAAGAAACATGCATGCCTGCGCCTGGTGGACCACCAAGTCTGGAGGACGTAACCCTTATTATTTCAATTGTTACTCTTTCAAACGGGAGTCTGAGGAGAGCCCAACATGAAAAAGATTGTTCCGGAAACGGAAAAATTGGACATTTATGGTTCAAGAGC
>JGI2171J19970_10002412_pt1 | contig 10263 bp, 8 predicted proteins | sample DeeMarSWOR324_28_FD_19970 | JGI IMG/M metagenome (IMG submission 19970) | reverse complement strand
CCTTGCCCTCCACGGTGCCGGCGGGGCTGCCGCAGAGGCCGAAGGCAACGGCGCCCGTCTCCGGTCGGCGGACGGGGGCGTCGCCAGCGACGACCTTGGCCACGATGGCGTCGTGCACCGAAGCCTGGTGCTTGTTGATGTCCTCCGGAGTCATCGGCCCGGCGGTGATGATATGCGGCCGCGACTTGAATTCCTTTTGGGCCGTCCATCTTTCGCGACGTTCGGCGACGATGTCCTTGACCTCGTATGATTCGGGATATACGGTAAGCAGCTCGATTTCGTCGGGGATGAAGAAGAAAATATCGTCGGGCTCGTTGATGGTGCCGAACTTGACCACCTTCTCCCCGATTTTCCTCACGCAGTAGCGGAAGGTGGTGTGGCAGCCCTGCTCCCAGGCGACGTCATGGCTCTCGCTGAAGGCGCTTGACTTCTGGGCCATGCTGAGCGTGCCCATGAACCAGTCCATGTCCTTATAGCCAGCCGATTTGACCTTATCGATAAACTCCTTGGTGCACTCTTCCCGCTCCTTGACCAGGCGCGGCCTGATGCCGTCCAGCGGGAAGGGTTCTTTGGGGTCTTTCGACATCTGCAGGTACTGCTGGACGTGGGCGACGGCGGGGGTGGGGTCTTCCCACCAGGAGGGCACAATGAACTCCATCATGCGCGGCGAGCGCCAGCCGTAGCCCTTGACTATCATGAACTCGTGGAGGTCTTTCTCCACCCATTCCTTGCCGGCCGAGGTCTTCTTCAGGGCGGGGATGACCTTCTCCGCGGGATTCTTGGTGAAGACGTCGTCGATTTTGAGTTCGATGGCGCGGCTGCGCAGCTCCCAGAGCCCCTTGTCCTGGACGAAGAGGTCGTTATCGTAGCCGCGTATTATGCGGTGCCATTCCGGGGAAAACTCCTTCATGCCGGCATACTCGGCAGCGATATCGTTACAGTGCCAGTAGGCTTCGTAGACGGGATACATCAGGTAGAAGTGGGTCTCCCACTCCCGGTAGAGCATCTGCACCGCCTCGCGGAAGAGCTTATAGAGCTCATACTGACGGGCGTTTTCGTAGTCGAAGGTGCGGATTTTGTGGCACATCGCTATCAGCTCGTCTTCCATCTCCTTGTAGAGCTTCTCCGCGTTGGGGGCGTAGGTCTCGGTGACGAACTTCTTGAAGAGACCCTCTCTCTCCTTAATCTCGTCCTCATCGCTGATTCTGAGGGAACTGGCCAGGGCGCACCCTTCCCAGCTGCGCGTCTCGCTGCCCCTGACGGTAGGTATTGAGGCCTCGTTGATGCCGTAGCAGAGACCGTGGGCCAGGGGGTAGGTCCACATCCAGCCGAAGAGGGGAGTCCAGGCCGGGAAGCTGTGGGCCAAGTTCACGAACCACAGCGGGAACTTCTTCAGGTCACGCTGCGGCCAGAACTCTCGGGTATACAGATTCCACATCCAGGGCATGTCCTTTTCCTCCTTAAGACTTTATTATTTAGCGGTATTGCCTATTATACAGTATCTTGCCCAGAAGCTAAAGAGTGAGCTTAGTTTACTCGCCTCGCGCCGTTGATGAGCAGCGACTGGCCGCTGACGAAATCGCTGGTGTCACTGGCGAAGAAGACGACGGCACCGACGGTGTCCTCGGGTTTGCCGAAGCGCCCCATAGGCACGGAACCGGTGTCCATCTTCTCGAAGTTGACGTAGCTGCGGGTGCCGGGCGTATCAATAACACCGGGGGCGACGACATTTACCGCGATATTATACGGCCCCAGCTCACCAGCCAGGACGCGGGTGATGCCAATGACTGCCGTCTTGGCCGCCGTATAGTGAATCAGCCCCTTGGTGGGGGCAAAGCAGGCCTCGGAGGCGACGTTGATAATCTTGCCCTTGTTCTGCTTTTTCATCTGGGGGAATACCGCTCGACTGCAGAGCCAGGTGCCCTTGACGCTGACGTCGAACATCTTGTCCCACTCCGCCAGCGAAATCTCATCAAACGACCTGCGCGACATGCCGTGGTAGAAACCAGCGTTGTTGACCAGGGCGTCAATGCTGCCGAAGGCCTTGACCGTCTCCTCGGCCATTTTTTTGGTTTTGGCCTCCGAGGTGACGTCGGTATGGAGGGCGATGGCCTGGCCGCCCGCCGCCTTGATTTCATCGACGACAGCCTGCGCCTCCTTATCGGCTATGTCGGCTACCACCACCTTGGCGCCTTCCTGGGCCATCTTCAGGGAGTAGGCCTTGCCCAGCCCGTTGGCGCCGCCGGTTACTATAGCTACCTTGTTGTCTAATATTCCCATTTTAAACCTCTTTCTAGAATATAATTATACGGCCAGAAACCCCCCGTCTATGGGGAGGGAGACTCCTGTTATGCTCGCAGCCTTGTCCGAGACGAGGAAGAGGGCAGCCTCGGCCACCTCTTCTTCGGTGATGAACCGTCCCAGGGGTATGCGCTTCTTATCCCGCCTTTCCCACTCCTCAGCGCTGATGCCCAAAGCTTTGGCCCTATCCGCAGAGATTTCGGGCCTCATCCCGGTCTGTACCCGCCCCGGACAGAGGCAGTTGACCCGGATGTTATCTTTGGCTAAATCCACAGCCAGCTTGCGAGTGAGCATGACCAGCCCGCTCTTGGCCAACGAATAGGTCAGCGAGTAGCTCGCCTGTTTTAGGCCCGCCACCGAGCCGGTGAACAGTATGGCGCCGCCGTTTTTACGTAGTTGGGGCAGGGCGGCTTTAACGCCGAAGACGGCCGCTTTGAGGTGGGTGGTCATCATCTCGTCGTAGCGCTCCTGGCTTAAGCTGTCTATATCGTCGGGGCCCATTATACCCGCGTTGTGCCAGAAGATATCAAGCCGCCCGAAGCTAGCCACGGTTTCCTTAGCCAGCCTTTCGATATCGCCTGGCACCATCATATCGGCGGTGACGAAGTGCGCTTTCCCGCCCTGCTTTTTTATCAACTCCACCACCTCACCGCCCCGCTCCTTATTGCGGCCACTGACAATGACGCTGGCACCTTCCCTGGCGAAGGCGATAGCCCCCGCCCGACCGATACCCGAGGTCGAGCCGGTGATAACGGCCACCTTCCCCTGCAATAACAACTTCCCTTTCCCCTTCTAATTTTTATTTATAGGTGCTGGCCGGCCCGGCGGTGAAGTGGAAGATGGGCCTATCCACCCTTTTGATATGCAGCGGGCAGTGCTTCATCCCCTTGGGCACGAAGATAAGGCAGCTCTTGGTCAGCGTGAGCTTCTCGTCCTCCAACCATATCTCAACCTCGCCGCAGAGGTCCTGCGGGTCGTCGGGGTTGGTGCCGTAGAAGGTGATGACCTCGTCGAAGGGGTGGGTGTGGGCCTCCACCTCGGGTTTTTCCATACCCTTCCAGAACCAGACGCACTCACAGTAGAAAGCCCCCTTGATAACATCGTCGTCGAGGTAGGCCATGGCGGTTCTGGTGTCGCCGGCGGTTTTGAGGGCTTCGCGGCGGAAGTCAGGGAGCTTCAGGTCGGACTTGGTTTTGGTGATGATGTATTTGCTGTGCTTGTATTCTTCCATTTTGTCTCCTCTCCTTAGACTAAAGATAACATAGCTGCGGCTTGTGCTCTCGCCCCAGTTCCTCGAGCCTGAATATTTTCTGCGGGCTCGTTTACCCCCCTCAGCAATAAATACCACCGATTGCTATTGAGGGAGAGAATCTTTATCGCTCTATCGGCTTAGTGCACCCGCCGGCCGCCGTCGATTATCAGTACCTGGCCGCTGATAAAGTCGCTGTCATCGCTGGCGAAGAAGACAGCCGCCCCGACCATATCCTCGGGCCTGCCCACCCGCCCCAGGGGGGTGTCGCTGGTATTGAACTTGGAAACGTCGCCGATGGTCCAGCTGGCGGGGGTATCGGTGTAACCGGGGGCGATGGCGTTGACGCAGATGTTATACTGCCCCAGCTCTCCGGCCAGGACGCGGGTGATGCCGACGACAGCTGCCTTGGAGGTAATATAGTTAATCATCCCCTTGGTCGGAGCGAAGACGGTATCCGAGGAGAGGTTGATAATCTTGCCCTTTTTCTGCTCCTTCATGTAGGGGAATACGGCCTTGGCGCAGAGCCAGGCGCCCTTAGCCCCCACTGCCAGCGCCCTGTCCCAGTCATCTGGGGAAACCTCGTGGAAGGGATTTCGGCCTACCCCGTAGTAGAAGGCGGCGTTGTTTATCAGGATATCAATCCGTCCGTACTTCTTAAAAGCCGCCTTGGCCATGGCTATGGTGCTCGCCTCGTCGGTGACGTCGACCTCTAGCGTCATGCCGCCCTTGGCCTCTATATCCTTAGCTGCCTGCTTGGCTTCGTCGGTATCGAGGCGGTGCGCCGCCATCACTACCTTGGCTCCCTCTTTGGCTAGGGCGAAGGAAAAGGCCTTGCCCAGGCCCTTGGCGCCGCCGGTAACGATAGCTACCTTTCCGTCTAACCTGCCCATGTTTGCCTCCTTCGTTTCTTGATAATTTACCCACCCCCTTTTATCGTTAATCGGAGGCGGGCAAATGGTTATAAAGCGCCCCCTATGATAGCATAGATAGCTTGGGTATTACTAGACTGTAGCTATCTATTTCTGGGCTTGTTCTTGCTGGCGCTTACGGAAGTCTTCCACGTAGCGCCGCGCGTATTTGTCGTGGGCCATGACCAGGTCGGCGGCCAGGACGGCGGGGCGTATCTTCTTGACGTCGACGATAACGCAGGTCACGCCCGCGGCGATGCATGTCGCCACAAAGGCATTGTTGAGCATTTCGCGGTCGGGCATACCGAAGGAAATATTGCTCACCGCCAGCGTCATGTTCACCCCCAGCTCCTCCTTGATGAGGTGAATCGTCCCCAGCGCCGTCGTCCCCGAAGCCTCTTCGGCACCTACCGCCAGGCTCAGACAATCGATGACGATATCTTCGCGGGGTATGCCCAGCTTTTCGGCGCGCTCAACTATTTTCTTGGCCACGGCCAGCCGCGCCTCGGGCGTTTTGGGGATGCCTTCGTCATCCTGCACCAGCCCGACTACGGCGGTGCCGTGCTTTTTGATGATGGGCAGTATCTTGGACAGGGAGTGTTCCTCGCCCGTTACCGAGTTGATCAGCGGCTTGCCCTTATAGACCTTGATGGCCGCTTCCAGCGCCTCGGGTATGGCGCTGTCGATGCAGAGGGGCAGGTCCGAAGTCTCCATCACCGCTTTGACTGCCTTGGGCAGCAGGTCGGCCTCGTCGATGCCGAATATGTTGACGTTAACGTCTAAGATGTCAGCGCCAGCCTCGGTTTGGGCCTTGGCTTCCTTACGCACGATGTCCAGCTTGCCCTCTTTTAGAGCCTCGCCCAGTTTCTTCTTACCCGAAGGGTTAATGCGCTCACCGATGAGCACCGTGGGCCTATCGCCGCCGATGATGACCTCATTGGTGGCGCTGGTTATTTTCGTTTCCATCACTTCATCTCCTTTCTTAATTCCAACTATATCTGACCATGGGCGCTTTCGGGTCGGCGGTCCACTCCTGCGCGGCGCCGTCATAAATCTTGACATCGGTATAGCCCAGCAGCTCCCGCAGCAGAAAACACCAGGTGCTGGAGTATCCCCCGACACCGCAGTAGATAATGATTTCCCGCGACTTGTCGGGCCCGACGACCCCCGCCGCCATCTCTCTGATTTCCTTGGCGCTCCTGTAGCTCCCGGCTTCGGTCCAAACCCAGGGGGCGGGCAGGCAGCTAGCGCCGGGAATATGGCCCGGTCGGTCGGTAAAGAGGTCCTGCGTTAACCCGAAAAACTCGTCGGGGGCCCTGGTATCGACGATGGCCGCTTTCCCCAGCTTCTTTTCCAAATATTTCTTATCGACGAACAGCGCCTTGTTCAGTTCGCTTTTGTAGGCCAGCGGCTTGGGCTTGCCCATTTCCTGGGACAGCGGCCTTTTCTCTTTTAGCCACTTGTTGTAGCCCCCGTCGAGAATAGCCACGTTTTTAACCTTGGCATAGAGCAGCGTGCAGGCTACTCTGGTGACATCGGCGATGTCATGGTGGATATCCACCTTGTTGGCCACCACGACTTTGGAATCGCTCTTTATCCCCGCCGCGCCAATGATTTCGAAGAGCGCCTCGTCCTCGGGTAGCTCCAGCAGGAGTCCTTTTCTGGTTGTCGCCCAAGAGCGGAAGGGGGCGTTTACGGCGCCAGGAATGTGCCCACTTTTGTATGTGTCGCTGGTTCTGATATCAATGATAACTAGTTTCGGGTCTTCGAGATTCTTGGCCAGCCAGTTAGTGGAAACAATAGGCGGAATGGCTCTCACTTCAGCCAATTTGGGTTCTCCTGCCTTCTTTGAGGTGGAACTTTCCCAGATAGCTGGCCTGCATAAAGGTCTTGTTAAAACCGGGGACGCTGGCCAATTCGATATATTTTATTCCGGAGACAATCTTCTGGGCAGCAGCTCGCTTAGCCTTGGAGATTAAAGCCAGCCTGGCTCCAGTGCCAGCGGCGTTGCCCACCTGCTGGAAGCGCTCCAGGGGGAGGGTGGGCAGCATGCCGATGGCCATGGCGTTGGCGACATCGATGTAGGTGCCGAAGGCGCCAGCGATTATCACCTTCTCGATTTTCTCCTCACCGTAACCGTTGACTTCGAGCAGCGTCTGGATGCCGGTGCGGATGGCCGCCTTGGCCAGCTGTATCTCGCGCACGTCCTGCTGGGTGATAACGATATCCCTCTGGCTGTCTTTTGTACCCTTTCCGTCGACGAGAACGAACTCAAGGTGCTTATCGCTGCGGCGCACGCGGCGGTTTTTCTCGTCCATCTTGCCCCCNTCCTCCAGCACGCCGCCTAAATAGAGCTGGGCCACGGTGTCCAAGATACCCGAGCCGCAGATGCCGATGGCGGGCTTATTGTCTATGGTCTGGTATTCCACCTTATTATTGATGATGCGCAGCCGTTCTATAGCGCCACTGGCGGCGCGCATGCCGTCCTTGATGTGCCAGCCCTCGAAGGCGGGCCCCGAGGCGCAGGAGGTGGTCGTTATCTTGTCCTTATCTATCAGCGAGACCTCGGTGTTGGTGCCGATGTCGATGGCTAGCGTCCTCTCTTTAGCCTCACCATTAATCGTTGCTATCAGCACGGCGGTGTGGTCGGCGCCGACGAAGGCGGCGATGTTGGGCAGCAGGTGCAAATATGCCCCGGGGGCGAATTTAAGCCCCAGGCGGCTGGCCTTGATATCTATCGCCCGACTTACGGCGGGGACAAACGGCGCCAGCGCCAGCTGCTTCACCGGCAGACCGGCCAGCAGGTGGTGCATGGCGGTATTGCCCACCAGCACGGCGTCAACGATTTCCCCGACCTTGGCTTTGACTTCAGTGCAGAGGTCGCTGGCCAGCTTGTTTAAGGCCCTTACTACCAGCCTTTGCAGCTGTTTCGCTTTAGCCGCTGATTGCGTGGCGTAGGATATGCGGCTGATGATGTCTTCTCCGTAGCTTATCTGGGGGTTGCTCACCCCTTGAGCCGCCAGCGTCTGGCCGCTGTCGAGCTCGACCAAGTAGCCCGATATCTTGGAGGTGCCCAGGTCAACCGCCAAGCCCAGCTGGCGGCTGGGCCAGGGGCCGAAGGCGATTACCTCTTCGCCGCGGACGGAAGCCCGGCACTGCCAGCCCCAGGAACGCAGCTTGGGCGATAGCTGGCTTAAGGCGCCGATATCAACATCATCGCAGTGCAACTTGTGCTGGCGGTTGAGGGCTTTGAGCAGGCGGTCGGCGTCGGCCTGCGCGTCGGTCAGCGAGGGTGCTTTAAGTTTGAGCTGGTAGGCTTTAACCACGGGTTCAGCTTTAACGCCTACCTCCTGCCCCTCGGTCTGCACCCGCTGGGTGGTGGTCAGGGAGGTGGGGGGCAGCCCCACCTTAACATCGCTGGTAGGGTAGGTCTGGCAGGCGAGGCGCCAGCCTTCCTTAATCTCCTGGCGGGAGTAGGCTTTAAGCTCGCTGGCAGTGGGCTGGGAAGAATTGCCTTCTAGTAGTTGTATCCGGCAGGACTGGCAGTTGCCCTTACCGCCACAGAGGCTGATGATGCCGATGCCGATGCTCTGGGCGCAGGCGAGGAGGGACTCGTCGGCGCGGCAGCACCCGCTCAAGCCCAGGGGCTCAAACCTTATCTTATAAGTTTCCATCTCCCGACCTTGTCGAAATCGAGTCAGCGCTTCTTGTCTTTCTGGGTTCCCTTCCAGTACTTATCCCTCAGCTCGCGTTTCAGAATCTTGCCGGCGGGGTTCTTGGGCAGGGCATCCAAAAACTCTATAGACTTCGGCGTCTTGTAGCCGGCGATGTTCTTCTTGCAGAAGGCGATAATCTCCTCGGCGGTGGCTTCCTTGCCTTTCTTAAGGGCGATGACGGCGTGAACCTTTTCCACCCAGTATTCGTCGGGGATGCCGATGACAGCCGCTTCCAGCACGGCGGGGTGGCGGTAGAGGACCTCCTCCACCTCTCTGGGGTAGACGTTTTCGCCGCCGCTTATAATCATGTCCTTCTTGCGGTCGGCGATATAGATATAGCCTTCTTCGTCGAAGTAGCCCATATCGCCGGTATGGAGCCAGCCGTTAATCAGGGTCGCCTTGGTCTCCTTGGGTTTCTTCCAGTATTCGACCATGGTCTGCTTGCTGCGCACCGTTATCTCGCCCACTTCACCCGGATCGAGGTCGTTGCCCTTTTCGTCGAGGATTCTGACCTGCACGCCGATATCGGGTCGGCCCGCCGAGGCCAGCTTCTTCTGCTCCTTGGCCGGCTTATCGAGCACGTTGTGGTCTTCCTTGGAGAGGTGGGAGATGGCGGGGCCGCTCTCGCTCTGCCCGTAGCCCTGGGCGAAGATGGGCCCGAAGACCCTCATCCCGCTTTTGAGCACCTCCTGGGGCATGGGCGAGGCGCCGTACCAGAAGAACTGCAGCGAGCTGATATCGTATTTCTTGAGGTCGGGCAGGTTGAGTATGGCCGCCAGGTGGGTGGGCACGGAGTCCATGTGGGTGGCCTTCTCCCGATGGATAATCTTGAGCGTCTCGGCGGCGTCGAAGAACTTGACGATGACGTTGCAGCCGGCGGTGAAGAGCGAGGAGCGGAAGTGAGTGTTGCCGGCGATATGGAACAGGGGCGTTATCTGGATGCGCTTGTGCCCTTCCTGCAGACTCATATCTATGGACAGTATCTTGGAGTCCTCGATAAAGCGGCGATGGTTATAAAGGGCGCCGCGGGGGACGCCGGTGGTGCCGCTGGTATAGATGATGCAGCAGGGGTCTTCCTCGGTCACATCGATGTCGGGCTCTTCCCCGGAGTTGGCTTTGAGGATGTCGTCATAGGCGGTCATGCCCGGGGCGGCCGTCTCCATCGAGATGAAGTTCTTGACCTGGGGCAGGCGTTCTTTCAGGGAATTGGCTACCTCAATCAGCTCCTTGCCGACGAAGAGGGTCTCGGTCTCGGAGTATTTGATGAGGTACTCCAGCTCGTCCTTGCCCAGCCGCGGGTTGAAGGGCGAGGCGATGTAGCCGCCTTTCATGGTCAGCCCGTAAAGCTCGGCGAACTCGAGGCAGCTCCAGGAAAAGATGCCGAGCACGTCCCCCTTCTTGACCCCCATCTTACGCAGCCCGTGGATTATCTTATTGATACGGCTGTTATAGTCGGCGAAGGTTATCCTTTTGTCTTCGTAGACGAAGGCTTCATCATTGGGGTGGAGGAGGGCGTTCCTATAGATTATGTCGGTCCAGGTGCCGACATTGTACCTTGAGAGCTCCTTGAGCAAAGAGCGTTTCGACATGGCTTGTTTCCTCCTAAGTCAAACTTCGGCTCCAGTGTAACCGGCGATGGTTATATAGTTTCAATATAAAATGAACTATCCCACATTCGGGGTCGGGCATCTATGCCCTTCCCAAAAACTAAAAACATACTAACCCCTAGGGCGTTTAACTGTCAATCTCCGACCGGGGGCCAGAGCCTTGAAATGTGGCTTGTATTTAAGTATAATCCTGCTTTAGTGCCATCAATTACGGGTTCTTTAAGTTGGATATATGATTATTCAGAGCGATTTTGACGGTACCCTTACTGAGGAAGACGTCAGTTTTGCCATGCTCGATGCCTTCGCTGAAGGCGACTGGCGCCAGCTCTACGAGCAGTACCGGAAGAGCAAGATGACGGTGGGCGACTTCAACACCAAGGCTTTCGCCATGGTCAAAGCCAGCCGCGAAGAGATGTTGGCGGTCGCCCGCGAACAGGTCAAGCTGCGCGAGGGACTGCGCAACCTGGTGAACTACTGCC
>JGI2171J19970_10002409_pt1 | contig 10266 bp, 8 predicted proteins | sample DeeMarSWOR324_28_FD_19970 | JGI IMG/M metagenome (IMG submission 19970) | reverse complement strand
GGTAAAACTCTGGCCAAGGTTTTAGGAGTGGTCCTAATCAATCCCAGATCCTTAAAACTCGCACGTGTATGCCTGGCGAACACCAGGATTTCTGCTAGAATAAGTACCTCTATTATGGGTACGACAATCATGTAGCGTGTAAAAGGNGAGAACAACTCTATNTGCCATGATGTGAACCGGAAAATTCCGAAGCCAAAAATGCTGTGAACTATGAAGNCCGTCACTGTTATCACGAGAGCGGCAGCTACTGCTATTTTTGCTCCCCATTTAGNCTGATTTTCCATAAACTATCTCCAAACATTCACAATTTGTTAATTCGTCCCTATTACTTAATCGCATCAAAACTCATGAAAATAGATGAGTTTAGGTTGATTTAACAGTATAGAGGAGAGGTATTAGATAACTTTAGCTTCTTTTACCTTCCATGATGTACCGTTTTCTTGGACTAGTTTTCCCTCATAACATAGTTTATTCAAGAACCCCCTCAAAGTAACTAGGCCTCCAATGCCGGGTTCCTGATCATCTGGACTCAATCGCCTGGCTAACTCATAAAAAATCTCCCAAAGACCCATACAACCCGATCCAGACAGAATATGCATAAGATTCTTCTCTATCTCATAATACCTATCAAAGTGGACTTGAAACTCGTTCTGTACCTGCACTCCTTCTCGTAACGGCTCATGTCCAGGACATAGAGTATCGATTTCCATCTCTGATAGACGTTCTAGGCTCTGAATATACTTGGCTGCGTCTTGAAATACGCCAATGGTTGTAGAGTACCATTCACTTGGTATTAATGCGTCTCCTGTGAACATCATTTTGGTCTCCGGTTCGTATATACAGATGCTACCTGGTGAGTGCCCTGGAGTATGTATTATCTGGAGTTCGATGGAGCCTACTTTGATTATATCGCCATCCTGTAATGGGTGTGTGATTTTTACTCCTCTTCCACCTGCTAGAGAGATAAAGTCATCATAAGCTTGTTTCGTGATTCCTAGGTCTTGGTAAAGTGTTAGGAACTGGGTCCATGGTTCTTGAATGTACTGTGCGTCGGCTGTGTGGATGGCTATTGATGCATCTGTTTTTTCTTCTATTAACGGGCATGCACCTATGTGGTCCATGTGGCCATGTGTTAGAATTACTTTCTTGAGGTTAGATAGAGGGGTGATTTCTTTTATTGCCTCTAATACTTGTTCAGCCATTGGACCAATATGTGCGTCTATTAGAACTGCTTCATTTTGGTCAAGGATTAGGTATATGTGGCTTCGGATTTTTTCCGTGAAATCAAAACTTAGTAAATGTATGTTTTTGGTTAATTGCTTAATTTCATTCATAAGATAAGTTGGTGTTCATCATGATTTAACGGTATGTAGGACTCAATCCCTTATTTATTCAAGGAAACCTTATTCTGTATCATGAGTCATTTGATTCTTAACCTTTTTATGGATATCATTGAACTTGTGAGCGTCCAACACTGGAGTAGACTGCATTTTTTGAATTTCAGGCGTGTATGTTAAGATGCGTATATCTTTAATTTTATAGGGTTTAACCGAGTCCCTGATTATATCCTCGTATCGATGATTTTATCCTCACTACACCTTAATTCAATTCATTATTGCTCATTGAAATATTTTCGAAGGATTTTCTATTGTAATGTTCTTGACTTGTTTCTCTGATACTCCTTTATCATGAAGCCGAGGAATGATGTCTAAGAGTATGTGATGAAAACTCCACCTAGACGCACTTTGTTCCAGTATATTAGGAAGCACGTCTCGGGGAAACCAGTCAAGAAAAACGTTGTAATCATGAGAAACAACGATCTGGTCCTCATAGCCTTTCTCACACAGCTCTACACAAACATCGACTCTTGACTCCATAGATAATTGCATATCAAGACCAAACCTATCTAGACCAATGTAGCAGCCATTAGCTAACAACGTTTCAAGATAATCAACGTCAGTTGTATCTCCACAGTGACCAATGACAAGTTTAGTAACATCAACTTCCTCATCCAACAAGATCTCTAGCTGAGCTAGCCCGTTCTGGTTAACGCTAGAGCTATGAGTGATAACAGGAAGCCCACTAAGCTTATGGAGTCGAGCAGAAACTCTCAGCAGCTTCTCATTAGTCTCAGTTATCTTTGTCTCAGACGCACATTTTATTACGCCAGGCTTAATATCGGTTCCTTGGATTCCGAACTCCATTTCAGACAATAAAAGGTCCACAAGATGGTTTATCTCCCAACCCATTAGAAACGGTTCATCCACGTGATAAAACCCAGTCGAAGCAATGATATTCACACCTGATTTTTCCGCTACTTCTCGTAGTAGCCATATGTCTCTCCCAAGATTGAATGGCGTGGCGTCTACAATTGTATGTAATCCTTGTTGTTTTGCATATCGTAGCTCTTTTACAGCTTTAGCTATCGTTTCTTGGCGGTTGAACCATTCGGGGAAGGCCTGAATCATCGAAGGATTCACTGACGCTATATGTTCATGCATTAAGGTAAATCCGAGGTCAGTTGGGTCTATTTTGCCTAGAACCGAGTTAACCATACCTCATCTACGACGTACTCATCCATAATTTTATGCCCTACACACAAAACGACGTTCTGTTTTGACAGTCAGGGCATAAGCTGGCTGTATAGCAGCTTTCAGCTTCTCACCTGGTTGGTTGGGGTAAAATTATGCCACACACTTTAGCCTGGAGGAATGGACGCCAAAAGTATCCATATTTTGTCATACATTTAAAAAAAAATGGGGGATTATCGTTTCATCTGTGTTATAAAGATGGTAGTACATAAGAAACCAAAAACGATTGCTATAACGGGGAACCCAGGGATCCAAGCTCCAGCATCATCTACTTCAGGCTCCTCTTCAACAACAGGGGTAGTCTCCACAGTTACCTGAGCCTCAACAGTATGTCTGGGACGGAACACATGGGCTCTGCCCGCCTGACTGAACCCCTCGATTGCCGCCCAGCATTCACCCACCACAATAGTATCGCCGTCTATATCAACGTCCATTCCAAAGGCGGCACGTAGACAAGGGTTGGGGGCGGTAAGGTTCTGTATAAGATTTCCGTCAACGTCGAACACGTAGGCTCTTCCCTCATATTGGCCTGGGTTAACATTAGCTACAAACTCCCCTACTACCAGTCTATCCCCATCAATGGCTACACTGTCACCGAAACGGCCCCCGGTCTTCGGGTTCGGCGACTGTAGAATATGCAACAGCTCTCCGTCAGTGTTGAATATATAGGCGTGTCCAGCCCTCCAGACTCCGTCCACAGTTGCAAAGCCTTCCCCGATCACTATGAGGCCCCCTGAGACGTCTATTGATTTACCGAACATCGCTAAATCCTCTGGCTCAGGAGCCTGCAGAGTGAATTGGTAGTCTCCCGCATGATTGAATACATATACCCTTCCCGGCCCTCTAGGAACGTCTTCGTAACCAGTCTCACCTAATAGTATGAGTTTTTCACCAACCTCAATTGAAGCCCCGAATTTTCCTTGTGCAATGGGCGTGGGTGAGGTGAGGGTCCTCAGGTAGGCTCCTTCATCATCAAACATGTAGGCTACGCCTTCCTCCCTGTTCTCCCAGATCACTATAATGTTCTCATAGATTCCCGCTACACCAAAGTATCCGCTTGCTCGAAGCTCAGGTGATTGTAGTGTTAGCAGATGTTTTCCATCTGTGTCAAACACATGAGCCTCACCCGCAAAAAGTAAATCATCTATGTCGGATGTTTCTTGAATAATTATAGTACCGGCGTGTATGTCAACACTTTCACCAAATTGGTTGTTATTTCCTGGTTTCGGTGATTGCAGGCTGGCGATCAGGTTTCCATCAGTGTCATAGATGTATACTTTACCTGCATCTGGAACGTCGTCGACGTCTGCACATGGTTCACTAAGAATGATGTATTCTCCACATATTTTCACTTGGTATCCGTACAGTGCGTGGTTCTTAGGGTTCGGTGATTCAAGTGTTAAGACATGCTGGTATTCTTGGTTAGCGATGACAGCGGGTAGCTGTAATATGAAGACTGCCAAGAGTACAAGTGTAGTTCTACTCCTCGTCTCATCTCTCTCCTCTTTCTTTTATCACAATGCTCCTCACTGCGCGCGCTCTATTTCTTCTTAGCCATGTAGGCCTGGACATACTTAGTAGCATCAAATAAGAGCTCAAACCGGGCTTTGAGCGGGGGACAGAGTTCTACACAATAATTAATGAGTTGTTCTTCATTGTCGATCTCCATTATAGAGACGCCGTTAAGTGTATCTTCAAATCGTGTGTGTCCGTCGGGTCCAGAAATGTACCTTGGATATTTCTCAGGATTCTTAGCACTTTTTTCAAGATACTTTCCCCATTTTTCAAACATCTCGTCCTGATCCACTAGATCAAACTCAAAGTACTTTACTATCTTCAAGTCTTCTCCTCTCCTATCCGTTTTGGTACTTGTATAGCCCCCCACCGCGGGGCTCAGGTCACACTCTCACATTATTCGAGGATACGTGCAAGCTCCTCTCTGCTGATGTCGATTCTCAGAGTTCCCTCGGTTCCCCTGATCTCAAGTACCCTATCCTCGATCATTTGGAGCCCCAGGAAATCACCATAGACGCCCTCGAAAAGGACGCGGTCATGTGTTTCGTTTGAAATTGAGACGCTCTTCACATATTGTTTAGAGCTGATCTCTGCTGTGAATCCCCGATACACGAATCACATCTCCGCTGTTGAATGTGCCCTTACGTCTTACGGAATTTCAGCCCAAGAAAAAAGCTCCCTAACATCAATTAAAATTAAAAAGATTGATATTAAAAAGTAACATCAATTTACTGTGTCTAGCACGAAGTTCTACGACCTCATGTTCGAGATCTCGAATGAACATCGTCACAATATTTTGTTATTGCTTAATAAGGAGGCGATGCGGGTGACCTCTATCTCCAATGAGCTCGATCTCACAACCCCAGAGATCAGCAGACACATATCCCGGCTTAGCGAGATAGGGCTGGTATCTAAAGACGTTGATGGGTTTTACAATCTAACCCCCTTGGGGACACTGTTCCTTGTCCTGTTGCGGGAGTTTGAGTTTATCTCAAAGCACACTGAATATTTTGCATCGCATAAACATATGGGGATCCCGGTTGAATACCTGAAAAGGATAGGTGATATCTCAGAGAGCTCTTTCACTNGNAACATCCAAGTCTTCTTCCATCAGATCGAACAGGTGATTAAAGAGGCAAGGAAAGAGGTTTGGCTGCTGGTTGACCAGTTTCCATTAAATCATCTATCTTTCATCCTTAAGGCTTTGGAGCGTGGGGTTCGTTTCAGGATCTTAGAGCCACGGAACAGGATTATAAATCCAGACCTGGAAGCTCTTGCGCTTGAGGAAAGCCAGACATTTACTCGAATGAAAGTTACGCCTCTTGTGGAGCAGAGGATGTTAGATGAAGTCAATCTATTCATGTACATCTCAGAAAAAGATTGTGCTGTGGCGTTTCCTAACCTAGATGGTGAGAACGAGTATAAGGGATTCAAGTCAAAAGATGAGACATCGCTTGAATGGTGCAGAGATCTGTTCGAATATTACTGGTACATTGCTGAACAGAGGACAGTTGCTTCACTGACTAAGGTTGAGCGTGGACGTATTTCTAAAGGTTTGGAGTTATCTGGACGAATTGTGGTTACTGGTCAAGAGAGGCCAGATATTGATGCACAAGCAGTTCAAGATGCCGTGGACAACTATGATGAAGTTATATTGAGAGGTCGATTCAACTTTGGGTCTGCGCAGGTTCAATTATCTAAGAGTGTGATCATCAAAGGAGAAGGAAGAGAAAATGACATCCCGCAAACATCTATATTTAAAAAAGGGTGGAATTATCCATTCACAGAGTGGGACTGCGTATTCTATATCAATGGCGAAGATGCAGATGTCACTATAGAGAACCTACGGTTCACTGATTTCAACTGTGCATGCATTTGGGGTGTACAAGGAAATAGCCTGAGGATAATTAACAACAGTATAACCCTTTTACATGGATATGGTCGAGGCGCGACTTTTGGCGCACTCGGTGATTGGATAGTGGGAATCGAGGTCGATGCAAAAGAGAATTGTTTTAGAGGAGGTGTCATAATAGATGGGAACTATATTGATTTCTCCTCACCTCTTCTCAGCATCGCAGACGGACATGTATCAAGAGGTGGGCTTGAAGAAGATCCGGAGTATCGCCCCAACTTATTAGACCACGAGTATTTTGTAACTTTTGGAATTACTACATGGAATCTACCTGGATCAGTGGGAATCGAGAACAACATCGTTCGTAACGCCAATGCTAGAGGAATTACGACATCCAATAACCTTCCATCTGCAGATGTGAAGATCAGACACAACACTATCACCTCAGATGTTTATGGATCTTACCCCTTTTCGAGTCATGAGGCAGGAGCAGGTATTCTGGCTCAAAGTACGTTTAGTGGTCCAGGCCCGGGGTTCAATGTAGAGATCGAGGATAACACTATCAAATTGGACAAACTGAATTATAGTGGTATAATAGTTCTCGGGCCTGTGACAGACCGGGAAGGGGCGGATAAGCTGAGAGGCGGCGTTATCAGGAACAATTGCATACAGTTGAGGAACGGGTATGAGGGTATACATGTCAGGAAATGCGACGACTTTGAGGTAACCGATAACAAGATCACGGGAGAGGTGTACTATGGGATCCGGATATCGGGTCGTAAAAGAACAGGGGAACTCGACCTTAGGGCCTTAAATAATCTGGTCGAAGGTAACGATATGGACGACATGCGGATCAGAGAACCCGATGATTATAGCGACAACCATGTCGATGGAAGAAGATTCGCAGGTTCAACTGTAGGATCTTTTACGGCTCACATCTGGCTTGATAAGTTCTCAGAAAGAAACGTGGTTGAAATCAGAAAGAATGAAAAAGTGATTGATGAAGGCAAAGAAAATACAATCGAGTATTACTGAACTACAGAATACTGGCACAGTCTTCAGCGTAGTCATCGAGGCAGATTCTTGGACTTGACATGTTCTTTATGACAGACCAAAGGAGTAGAAAAAACGAGAAGATACGAGATAACCCAAATGCAGCAATAAGCTATGTCTCTACTGCAATCATGTCCGATGAACTCTATGTTTCCGTGTGTCCAGATCGTGTTTCTATCCAGCCAATTCTTCAGCTTTCTTCTTGACATAAATATAATCTTCAATCGTAGTCATTTTTCTCAACACAATTTACTTTCTTACAATATTAAAGTTTAAGAAGTAAAATTACTATTTTACGCGAGCGCGTGTCGAGTATGCCTTTTTCCTCTAGGGATATACCAGACACATTATTTTCTTTATGAATATGAGTATATCTTTCCCTGAAAACAGGGCTACCAGCGTCATCTGCCTTGACTTGAATTTTCTGCTAATGACAGCCAGCTAATGCTCCTGACTGTCAAATCAGCCCGTTGTTGTGTGTGTGATAAAATTTTATTCCCCATACGCACCTTGATTGTCTTTGGACATGTATGCATTATTGTGAAAAAGAAGAAAGAGTTATCATGTTCTGAGTGTCTTCGCTGCTTTTTCCAAATTCTCAAGGGCCTGCTTCAGTAGTGATCTGGGACAGGCAATATTTATCCTCATAAACATNGAACCACCAGTNCCAAACAAGGCGCCTTCATCCAACCAAAGCTTTGCCTTCTTCAACATGAAATCATTAAGCTCNTCATCNTTCAAGCCTAAAGAGGTACAATCCACCCAAGCAAGAAAGGTTCCTTCAAGTGGGTAAAGNNTCAGTCNAGGGATCCTCTCCGNNAGAAACTCCTCAAGATACTTTAGATTCCCACGTAGATACGTTAGTAGCTCCTCTAGCCATATCTCGCCTTTATTGTAGGCAGCATCCTGAGCAATCATGCCAAAGATGTTACTGTGACCACTACCTTTCCTGATTTGAGTGTTGAAGTCTATCCTTAGCTTCTTGTTTGGTATAATGGCGTTTGCACTGGTCAAGCCAGCTAGGTTAAAGGTCTTGCTTGGCGAAACTAGGGTAACGGTTCTCTGCATGGCGTCCTCGGATACTATGGCTATTGGCGTGTGTTTAATATCTCCAAGGATGAGGTCATTGTGGATCTCGTCTGATACGATGATGATGTCTTTCTCCTTACAGATCTCGGCAAGCTTCTCCAGTTCTTCACGCTTCCAGACTCTACCCACTGGGTTATGAGGGCTGCAGAGGATAATCATCTTAGTCCTATCATCAATCTTCNGAGCTAGGTCCTCAAAGTCCATNACATAGTTNCCATTTNCAATTTTGAGTGGATTTTCAACTATTTGTCGTCCGGTACCGNGTATCTGACTCATGAATGGATAGTAGACCGGAGGTTGGATGATCACTTTGTCGCCTGGTTGGGAATGTGCTTGAATGGCGATGCTGAAGCCCGCTACTACTCCTGGGGTCCAGATTATCCAGTCTTTCTGAATGTCTTTCCAACCATGGCGCTTGTCCATCCATTTTATTAATCCCGTGTAATAGCCTTCGGTATTCACTGTGTACCCGTATATGGGGTGGGCTGCGCGTTCCTGTAGAGCCTCTACGACTTCTGGTGGGCACGCAAAATCCATGTCTGCTATCCAGAGAGGGATAAGGTCATCCAATCCTGTTCTTCTCTTCATGATTGTCCATTTCACGGAATCGTGTGACATTCTGTCTATTATTGTGTCGAAGTCATAAACCAATACGATCTGTTTGATATTGTGATTTGTAGATATATGTTTAGCGAACGTATTCGCAGAAGTTAAATTATGCCCATCTACCTTCAGGATTCTCGACAATACTTNGGATATTCATAGTTTCTTAACTTCTAACTGAAAGTAAGTGTGAGATAAAATCATTCTTACAAACCCAAGCCTTCTTCCTGTTTTATTATGCAATGATCCACATGCCACGTAAGATTGGGATAGAAGACATCAAAAAGTTGCTTGGTTCGTNGGNGCTACCACCGTTGTTGCATGAATAACCTTGAGTGACTAAACAGGACAGCTGTTAATGGGTCTTGCATTCAATAAACGATAGCAGATGTAATTTTAAACAAACCATGGATACCCTTGGTGTCCATTGTTTATTTTAAAAGCATTGAAAGTGTGTGTGGTTTAACCAACTCCCCGATTATATCCATTCTCAGATGCGTTGGGTTCCAATAATCGCATTAATAAATTTGAGGATATGGTGCGGGCAGGCGATGTGGGATTCGGAACCCTCCTACTTGTGGAGACGAAAAGCAGACACCCCCTCTTTTCATCTAAGATATTATCCCGTCTTGAAGGTGAGTGGGCTAGAGTTTTTCTTGTTTTTTAAAGACTTTATAAGCTAAGGTGAGGTTTGCCATTGAAATGGCTACGCAGGCGTACAGAATGGTGCGTGCAGAATAGTAATAATCCATTACGGCGGCTTGAACCTGAGCCGTCGCCGGCAGCGTAACACCGCTTGCGAATGGAGGCAACACCGGGATGATGAATACGACTACAGCGAGTATGCAGATCAACAGGCCCTTGGATTTCATGTCTATATCGGGGTCATATGTTATATGTTAAGAACACCGTGGAACGATCATTCAAGGATGTTTCCAATGAAGAACGTCGATGGCAAGGGTTTTCAATAAATGATGTAGTGCGTGCATGTGTTTATTTCTTGAACGATGTAAAATCACAACTTTTCGTGATTTTCATTCTATAATACAGAGTATATTGACATATAATATAGAAAATGTGGAACGATCGTTTCACATTGTTCTTATAATACTACTTCCGGCGTTCAATAGCTAGGTGAAAATACTTGAAGACGAAGTTAACGGCTATTACCCTGCTTTTGATGCTTCTAATGGCACCCATGGCGCAGGTAGTATACGCCGAGGACACTACCAGTGGCGATGATACCGGAGACGGCGATGAAGGTGGAGATGGCAACATCGATCCACTCGTCTACCAGCAGATAAAAGAGGACACTGAAGCAAGGTGGTGGAACCTATACTACCTCTACACCGGCCAACAGGGCGGCGAAGACGACGGCGATGGCGACAGTGACGAAACAGGCGACTACGACGGCCCAGAGATCCCGGAGGACTTGGACCCCGAGCTGAGAAACCAGCTCATGAACGCATGGATGGAGATGACACAGGCAGCCGAGATGGAGGCTGAAAACCTGCAGACGGCCGCACAGCAGCACCTAAGGGTCATGAGGACGCTCAGGAACAC
>JGI2171J19970_10002406_pt1 | contig 10284 bp, 11 predicted proteins | sample DeeMarSWOR324_28_FD_19970 | JGI IMG/M metagenome (IMG submission 19970) | reverse complement strand
CGGCGGAGCTCTTGATCTTTCCCGGCGAGGATCACGGGTTCGTGCAGCCCGCCCACAAGCTGACTAAGGTGAGGGCCGAGATCCGCTGGCTCGACCACTACATCCTGGGTAAGGAGCTGAGGCCTGAGTGAGACGTGGGCGAGTGCCTGCAGGGGCGATCCAGCCCGGGCGCCTGGCCACCGCCCCGGCTGGCGAAACCGAACGCTTTGCCTTTGCGTATAGGATAAGAGCAAAGGGGACGATTATGCTGAGGCTGTTGAGACCGATTATTCGCTTGATCGTTAAGGTTCTGGAGTGGCTGGAGCGGAAGGTCTGAGACGCGGGCAGCGCGCCAGCTTCCGCCCATCCCTGTCTCCTTGACCTGAGCCGCTCCAGGCCCCGTCCTACCTCAGGGCGAACCGCTCGAGCTTCATCACCAGCGTCTGTAGGCCCTCGCCTAGCGCCGGGCGCACCATCTGCGCATCCACCGTGGCCCGGGTGCTCGATCTGGCACAGCTGCGGGATGACAAGGACTACTTCCCACCCTTTGAGACCACACCCGTCATCCGCCAAGCCGGTAGGCTGTTGGGCCGCTGGACTGAGACTTAGTATGATATGGCGTCTGGCCGTGCTTGCACTCGAAGCGGGCGCACCTACCGAACCTTAGAGGCCAGCCCTTGAACCGACTTCACCCGCGCGTCACGACGGCCTGGCGGCTGGCGGGGCTGATCGCCGCCCTCGTGCTGACTCTTCTGGTCAGTGCTCTCGAGGCTGCGGCCCTCAACCCGGAGGGTTTCGTGCTCCTGGCTCCGGGGGTCATCACCGGACTGACCGCCGCCTCGACGCTCTTGTTGGCCCTGGTCTGGCCTGCTCTGCGCTATCGATACTGGCGCTGGCAGATCGATCCTGACCGGGTCCTGATCCAGAAGGGCGTCATCTGGCGCTCACGCTCGCTCATCCCCAGGGTCCGTGTGCAACACGTAGACACACGTTCCTCACCGCTGCAGCGCTGGCTCGGCCTCAGCTCGCTGATCATCTACACCGCGGGCACTCGCGGCGCCGATGCCGAGATCCCCGGCCTCGCCGCCGAGGACGCCGAACGCCTGCGCGATGAGCTCGCCGAACTCGAAGAGCTGGATGAACGTGCCTGAGGAACCGAACGGCTGGCAGCGGCTGCACCCTGCCACGCCGTTCTTACGAGCGCTTCAATTCCTCTACGCCTTCGCCATCGGCGTCATCGCCGCGTCGACAGGTGTCGCGGCGGCACTCGTCGTCCTCCTGGTGGCCGCTCTCGTGATCGCGGCCTGGATCACGCTAGCCTACCTGCGCTTCCGCTATCGACTGACTGACGAGAGCCTCGTCGTCATGCACGGCGTCCTGTTTCGTCAGCGACGCGTCATCCCGCGCTCACGCATCCAGAACGTAGACCTGCGTGCCGGCATCGTGCAGCAGCTGCTCGGTGTCACCACAGCGCGGATCGAGACCGCCGGCGGTCGCGGGACGGAAGCGACTCTACACGTCGTGGGCCGAGCGGAGGGTGTCCGCCTGCGAGCGACGCTTTTGGCTCAGCGCAGACCTCAGACGCCGACCGCAGAACCGCAGGCCGCTATGGCTGCCGTCGGTCGCCCCCTCGCGGAGCCCGTCGCGGAGCGCGCTCGGCACGACACGTTCATGTGTAGCGTCACGCCTATCGAGTTGGCGATCGCCGGCGCTACTGCCAACCGTGCCGGCCTGCTGGTCGGCCTCCTGCTCGGTGGCGACTACCTGTTCGATTTCATGCCCACTGACTGGCTCTTGCAGCGCCTCCTGCCGCCCGAGCTGGTGGAGCCGGGCGCTGCGGTGAACAGCCTCGTCCAGACGGCACAGCACAATTTCCAGGCTTTCGTCACAGGGTTGGTCGTGTTGGCACTGTTCTTCGCCGTCGCCGGCTGGGCGATCTCGGTCGTGCTCAGCGTCGTCCGCTACTTCGACTTCACTCTGAGGCAGAGCGGCGGCCAGCTGCAGTTCAACTACGGGCTGTTCACGCGCCGCGAGAAGGGCTTCCGCCGCAGCCGGGTCCAGAACGTTCAAATCGAGGAGTCGATCCTGCGCCGCTGGTTGGGACTGGCGTCGCTGCGGGTACAAACCGCTGGGTATGGGCCGCAGATGAAGTCCGAGGAACGGATGGAGACGCTGACCCCGATCGCTCGCCAGACGAGCGTCCCGAGTTACCTGACCGCCGTCTACCCGGATTTCGAGTGGGGGAACGTAGTGTGGCGCCCGGCGCACCCACGGGCCCGCCGCCGACTGTTCATCCGTCGAGCGCTGGCGGTCGTCCTGGCGAGCGGCTTAGTGACGATCTGGCTCGGCCAGGCGGCTCTCCTGCTGCTGGTCGCGCTGATTCCGGCGTGGTTCCTCGCCGCCGCGCACTACCGACACCTTGGGCACGCACGTTCCGGTGACTACATCCTGGTGCGTGAGGGGCTCTGGAATCGGCGAACCTACATCGTGCCTACCCGCAAGATCCAGGCGCTTCACCTCCGCCAATCCCCCTTCCAGCGCCGGCTCGGCCTCGGCACCCTCCACATCGAGACAGCTGGTAACCCGTACGAGTGGCATGCGCCACGCGCCATAGACCTGGGAACGGCGTACGCTCGCGAATCGATGGAGGGGCTGGCCGTCGAGGTCACCGCCACCGGCCTGACCTTCTAGCCTCCTTACCCAGCAGCGGTCACTCCCCCCGCGGCACTGAGTCCTGCTTCGCCATGTAGACGGTACGGATCGGGAAGGGGATCACGATGCCCTCGCGCTCGAAGCGCTTGTGCAGCCGCTTGATGAACTCGTGCCTCAGCAGGTACTGGTTCACGTACTCCTTGGCACGCAAAACCACATTGAAATTGATGCTGAAGTCGGCAAACGTGTTATAACGGATGAACGGCTCGAACTCCGCCACGCCACCCTCGACCTCCTGCAGCACCTCCTTGGCCACCTCGATCGTCACCCGCTCCACGTGCTCGAGGTCGCTGTCATAGTCGACGCCGACCGGTACCAGCACTGACATCTCCGCCTCGGGTAAGTAGTAGTTCGTGGTAATCGTGGACGCGATCTGAGAGTTGGGGACGATGATGATGTTGTTCGGCAACTGCCTGATCGTCGTCTGCCGCCAAGTCACATCGGTTACGTACCCTTCCTCTCCGGACGCCAGCTTCACATAGTCGCCCGGCCTGAGCTGCCGCGATGCCAGAATGTGCACGCCGGCAAATAGATTGGCCAGCGTGTCCTGCAGCGCCAGCGCTATCGCCAGGCCGCCGACCGCGCCCGCCGTGACGATCGGGGCGATGGAAATCCCGAGCGTCTGCATGACTACGAGCACGCCCAAACCCAGCACGGCGATGCGGGCCAGATTGGTGACCAGAGTCGCAGCGGGCACAGCCTCAGGCGCCCGTCTGGCCGCCGCATCCACGAGCGCCGCCGTTATCGTCGCCAGCGCCCACGTGATTGAGAGGATCAGCAAGATCAACAGAATCCTCTGGATCAGCCCGGTGAGTGCCGGCGACACCGTCACAAGTTGCAGTGCTGCGTACACCCCCATGATCAGGAACCAGACGACGACCGGGCCGCGGACTGCGGCAAGCACCACATCGTCGAGCACGGACCGCGTCTGTGCCGCAGCCCTCGTGAGCCGCGCCACCACCGTCCTGCGAACCACGATGCCCACTAGCAGTCCCAGCAGCGCGACACCCACCGGAATCGCGATCGACAGAACCACGCTCAGCTCAAGTCGCATCGTTCACACCTCCGAAGTCGAACAGCCGGGAAGATCATCTGCTCGGCTGCAACCCTTACCCCACAACCGCCAACCACTGGCTACCGATGCAGTACCCCAGGATGGCGGATCGTCTTACCCTCTACCAGATAGACGACATCCTCGCCGATGTTGCACGCCAGGTCGGCCACTCGCTCGATGTTGCGACTGATCAGGATAAATGACAACGCCGTGCCGATCTGCCCCGGTGACTCCATCATCAGCGTGATCGCCGACCGCAGATACGACACGTGCAGCTGATCGACCCGGTCATCCCGCTTCAACACTGCGCGAGCCTTGTCGGCGTCGTGCTGTACGAACGCGTCCAGCACGTCGCGCAGCATACCCTGTGCGATCGTGGCGGCCTCCGAAAGCTCGATCGGCAGCGTCCAGCCACTGTTCCTCTCGACCAGTCGCTCGGCGGTCTCGGCGATGTTCACCGCGTGGTCGCCGATACGCTCAAGGTCGTTATTGATCTTGAGGATAGCGATCAGACGACGCAGATCACCGGCCATCGGCTGCTGGAGTGCGAGCAGCTCGACACACGCCTCCTCGATCTCGACTTCCATTGCGTCGATCTCGCGGTCACCCAGGATGACCGCCTCCGCCTTGCCCCGGTCGTGCTCGCTGACAGCCTCGAGCGATGTCTCGATCAGACCCTCGATCATGCGGGACATCGCAACCAGCTGCCCCGTCAGCTCGTCAAGCTTCTGCTCGAAATGTGTGCGCGCCATCCTGACACCCCTCAGCCGAACCGGCCCGTGATGTACGCCTCGGTTCGCTCGTCCGCCGGGCTCGTGAAGATCTTCTGGGTAACGTCGTACTCTATCAAGCTGCCGAGGTTCATGAACGCCGTGTAGTCCGCCACCCGCGCCGCCTGCTGCATGTTGTGCGTCACGATCACGATCGTGTAGTTCGTCTTCAGCTCCTGCATCAGCTCCTCGATCCGGCCCGTCGCGATCGGATCCAGCGCGCTCGCTGGCTCATCCATCAGAATGACCTCCGGCTCTACAGCAAGGGCCCGCGCGATGCAGAGGCGCTGCTGCTGGCCACCCGATAGGCCGAGCGCGTTGTCTCTCAGCCGATCCTTGACCTCGTCCCACAACGCCGCCCTGCGCAGAGCCGCCTCGACCCGCTCGCCGATATCACCCCTGTAGCGGTTGATCCGGAGCCCGAAGGCGACGTTCTCGAAAACCGACTTCGGGAACGGGTTCGGCTTCTGGAACACCATGCCGATGCGCCGACGCACCTCCACCGCGTCGACCCCGGGCGCATACACGTTCTCTCCGTTGAACAGTACCTCGCCCTCGCACCACGCTACGGGGATGACATCGTTCATGCGGTTGAACGCCCGCAACACAGTACTCTTGCCGCTACCAGACGGCCCAATGAGCGCGGTGATACGGCGCCGCGGGATCGTGATCGAGATCCCATGAATCGCTTTGGAGGACCCGTAGTAGATGTTCACGTCGCGCGTCTCCAACACCGGGTTGTCGTGGACCATGATGGGACCAGGTGCCCGACGTTCGCTGAGAATCTCCTGCGCGGACCTTTCCATCCCGGACTCCACTGCACTCGTTGCCTGACTCATATCTGCTTCCGAAGCCTGTTCCTGAGGATGATCGCCAGTGCGTTCATAGAGAGTAGCGCCGCGAGTAGTACAATGATGCCTGCCGCGGCGAGCTCATGGAAACCTGCCTGCGGTCGAGCCGCCCAGTTGAAGATCTGGATCGGCAGCACCGTGAACTCATCCAGGGGCGTGTTCGGCGTGAATGCGATGAACGTCAGCGCTCCGATCATGATCAACGGCGCCGTCTCGCCGATCGCTCGCGACAACGCCAGGATCATCCCGGTCAGGATCCCGGGAAACGCGATCGGCAGCACCAGCCGCTGCAGGGTCTGCCACTGGGTGGCCCCGACACCCAGGCCCGCTTCACGAACCGATGGCGGCACGGCCCGGATCGCCTCCTGCGAGGAGATGATCACGACAGGAAGGATCAAGAGCGCCAAGGTCGCGGCACCGGCCACCACGCTCCGACCCAGGGCCAGCGCCCGCACGAAGACCGCCAGGCCCAGCACCCCGTATACGATGGAAGGCACACCGGCCAGGTTGACGATGTTCGTCTGAATCACCCGCGTCAGTAAGTTCCGCGGCGCGTATTCCTCCAGATAGATCGCCGCGCCTACCCCCAGCGGGAAGGAGAAGAGAGCCGTTAAGCCCACCGTCCAGATCGTCCCGTAGAGGGCCGACTTGATGCCCGCGCGCTCCGGGAACCGCGATGGGAAACTATCCAGAAATCCCAGGGAAAGGCGCCCCATCCCCTGGCGCATGATGTCGATGAGCAGGACTGCCAGCAGCACCACCGCCAGCGACGTGGCGCCGAAGCAGACCCAGACGAACACCTGGCCCCATAAGCGCCGCCGCTGCAACCGGACGTCGAACTCCACCGGCCCCGCGGTCGCTGCAGCAGTCGACATCACTCGTACGCCTCTCGGAAGCGCCGCAGGATCATCCGACTCAGGATGTTCATCGCCAGCGTGATCGTGAACAGCAAGAGGCCGACGGCAAAGATCGTCTTGTACTCAATCGTCCCGAACGGCGTGTCCCCGAGACTCACCTGGACGATGTAGGCTGTCATGGTCTGGATGCTCTCCAGAGGATTGGCCGTCAGCTTGGGCGTCGCGCCCGCCGCTAGAGTCACCGCCATCGTCTCGCCGATGGCACGCGAGATTGCGAGGATGAACGAGGCAATGATGCCGGAAAGCGCCGCTGGGACGACTACCCGGGTTATCGTCTCGTACTTCGTTGCACCCAGACCGTAGGATGCCTCGCGCAGATGCCGCGGCACCGCATACAGCGCATCCTCCGATAGCGACGCCACCATCGGGATGATCATGATGCCAACCACGATGGCCGCGCTGGCCGCGTTGAAAACACCGGTGCTGGGAAAGACCTCACGGATGATCGGCGTGATGAAGGTGAGAGCAAAGTACCCGTAAACCACTGTCGGGATACCGGCGAGGATCTCCAGAACCGGCTTCAGGGTCTTCCGCACACGCTCCGGCGCGTACTCAGCCAGATAGATCGCGCTCGCCAGGCCCAGCGGTAACGCGATCAGCGAGGCACCTACCGCGACCAGCAGGGAGCCGCAGACGAGCGGCAATACCCCGAAGTGCTGTGGCTTGAAGAGCGGCGTCCACTGCGTCCCCGTAAGGAACTCCCACGGAGACACCTCCCGGAAGAACCCGATCGACTCCCAGACCAGCACCGCGACGATACCGACCGTGGTCAGTATCGATACGAGGCCACAGGCGAACAGCGCGCCACGGATCGCCCGCTCACGCCAGCGGCGCCCGCGAGACAGAGCGAGCGTCGAAGCTCCCACGGGCTCACCTGCCCCTGGTGGCGCCGAGGCCGCTACCGCTTCCGCCACGCTCTCCTCATCCAATCGTGTTCAACAGCTCTTCATACGCACTGTCAGGACGCGCCACGTATCCGACCGCCGATGCCAGCCTGCTCGCGTTCTCCACGTAGTAGCGGAGAAAAGCGACCACTTCTGCGCGCGCGAGTTGTGGCCGATCGACGAAGACGTACAGCGGCCGTGTGAGCGGCCTGTAGTCCCCTCTCACGATCGTCTCTGCACTCGGCAGCACACACCCGTCCCCTGCGTCGATCGCCACCAGTTTCAGCGCCTCGGAGTTCTCGACGTAGTAACCATGCCCGAAGTAGCCGAGTCCGAAGCGGTCGCCGGCAACGCCACTCACCAACACATTGTCGTCTTCGCTGGCCGCGTAATCCGGGCGACTGGCGTCCTCCTCGCCCACGATACTTTCGGTGAAGTAGTCGAAGGTGCCCGAATCCACACCGGGCCCGTACAGGTCGATTCTCTGCTCGGGCCACTCGGGCCGGACATCGCGCCAGGTCTTCACTCGGCTGCCCGGCTCCCAGATACGTCTCAGCTCATCGACGGTGAGACACGAGACGAACTCGTTCGCCGGGTTCACGACCACCGACAGGCCGTCGAGGGCAATCTGGTAACCGACGGGGTCCACCCCGTGCGAACGGCAGCGCTCCAGCTCGCTGGGCTTGATCGCTCGGGAGGCGTCCGCGACCTCGGCCTCGCCGGCACAGAACTTCTCGAAGCCACCGCCCGTCCCCGAAACGCCAACCGCCACCCGAACGCCTCGCTGCGCGGCCTGGAACTCCTCCACCACCGCCTCGGTTATGGGGTAGACCGTGCTCGAGCCGTCGATATGTACGGCGCCCCGCAGCCCCTCTCCCCCGCCAGCACGGTCGCCGGCACAGCCGCTCACCAGCCCCACAAGCAGCCATGACACGATCAGATAGGAGCTGTGCCTCGCGAAGATGTGCTGACTCATCGCGCTGACCCCTCCAGCTTCCAGACCTCCTTGTCGCCCCGGAAAGCTACCGACAACGTGATAAGACCGAGTAACCGTTGTGTAACGATCCTGTAACTGAATCTCAACAAATGATCCGCCGCACCATTGCACCCGCTCGGCCCGCCTGGCCGCTGGCGTGCTCCGCCCCTAACTTCAGCCGACAGGTCCACGCGTCCGCGGTGTTGCCGTGACCCACGCACCGAACTGCACGCGCATCATAGCCGAATAGACCAGCCCGCGAGGTTCCCGTGAGACAGAGCGCCTTTCATCTCGTCGTCATGATCTCGCTCCTGGCGACCCGCCCGCTCAACGGCCAGGACAAGCTCAAGATCTACATCTCAGTGGATATTGAAGGTGTGGTCGGCGTCGTGAGCGATCAGCATATGGACCCATCCGGATTCGAGTACGCGAAGGCCCGCGAATGGATGACCGGCGAGGTGAACGCCGCCATCGACGGCGTCCGCGCAGCAGGCGCCGCCGAGATCGTGGTCAGCGACTCGCATGGCAACGGTCAGAACCTGCTCGTCGATAGGCTGCCAAAGGACATCACGGTCGTCCGATCGTGGCCGAGACCGCTGATGATGATGGAAGGCATCGACTCGACCTTCGATGCCGCCATCTTCATTGGCTACCACACCAGCACCGCCAACCCGGAGGGCGTGCGTGCCCACACCTTCTCCAGCGGGCGAGTCGCCGACTTCCGGCTGAACGGCATCTCGATGCCCGAGGCCGGTGTCAACGCGGCCATCGCCGGCCATTTCGGTGTGCCCGTGATCTTGATCTCCGGAGATGCCGCCTGTGTCCACGAGGCTCAGTCGCTGCTCGGCGACATCGAGGGCGCTGTCGTGAAGTGGCCGATCAGCTACCACTCGGCGCGGACGCTCATGCCGGAGGTCGCCTACGATCTCATCCGCGAGAAAGCGAAGCGAGCGGTCGAGCGGATCGCCGACTTCGAGCCCTACCGACTGGATACACCGATCACCTTGGACCTGCGCTTCAAGAACTATCGGCCCTCGCAGGTGCTCAGCTTGCTGCCCATCGTCGAGCGGACCGACTCCCACAGCATCCGCTTCGTGGGCAAGGACGTAATCGAGGTCTCGAGATTCCTCGAGTTCATCTTCAGCTACGATGGATCTCTGGCACCGTAGGCAGAATCGCATGGTCGTTGATCCTCGCAGGCACGCTTTGCATCTTGTAGGGTTCGAGTCTCCATTGGCCTCGCTGGGGCGGCGCGCGCTCGAGTAGACCACTGCCGAGGAGGTAGGTGAAGGCTCTCAGACGACTACTCCACGAGATCCACCGACGGTGGCTCTGGCAGGTGCTCAGTATGTACCTGGTGGTCGCGGTTCTCGTCTTCGAGGTCATCCAGACACTCATAGCCACCCGCAGCCTGCCGGATTGGTTCACGCTGTTCGCCCTCGTCCTATTGACCATCGGTCTGCCCGTCGTTCTCCTTACGGCCTACGTTCAGGAGGGGATGCCAGGGCTGACTCGCCCGGGCTCTCGAGCCACACCAGACCTAAGGAGTGGTCTCGGCGACCCTCCAGCCGCAGAGATCCAGCCCGAACCACGAGGCGCCCGGCGGATCTTCACGTGGCAGAACGCAATCATGTATGGCGCGGCTGCCTTCACGCTTTGGGCGGTCGTCGCAGCAGGCTGGCTGCTGCTCGCGGAGTAGCCTTCGACGAACGCCGCGAGCTTGCCGAGGAACCCGTGGTGGATGGTGAGAAGTAGAGCGACAGACGTGGACTCTCACCCGAACTCCCCTGGTACACCCTTGTGCCCCTACAAGCCGCATCCCAATTTCCCGCCCGACCACCCCGCTGTTGCCTCAGGCCGGAGGAGAGCGAACCGAGGATGCACCTCCCTCACCTGTTGCTGCTGATCGCCACTCAGGGCGTGCAATCGCCCCAGGTGCCTGTCACCGTTGAGGAGTATTCACAGCTCAAGCGGGTACACTCGGTCCAGGTCTCGCCCGACGGCGGTTCCGTGGCGTTCATCGTGACGCAGGCCGATTGGGAGGCGGACGAGTACCAGACCGCCCTCTACGTTTGGCAAATCGATCGCCGCAGGACGGCCGTGCCGCCGAGCCGGCACGGCATCCACTCGCCACACTGGTC